>Ga0307372_10000087_pt1 | contig 141736 bp, 128 predicted proteins | sample OX1MG_FD_202533 | JGI IMG/M metagenome (GOLD analysis project Ga0307372, IMG submission 202533) | Soil microbial communities from Risofladan, Vaasa, Finland - OX-1 | ecosystem: Environmental > Terrestrial > Soil > Coastal area > Acid sulfate soil | place: Finland: Risofladan, Vaasa... | reverse complement strand
GCGGCTAAACTGGCCCAGGAGAATCAGGGCCATCGACTCGGCACTTCGAAGTCGACCCATCGATCCGGAGGTGGACGAATTTGCTCGCGGCATATGCGACCGGCGTTGACGCCGATCAGCCGCTCTCAAAGCTGGAGGTGGGGGAAAGGGAGATTCCCGATCCACCCAGGGGGTTCGTCCGCCTTGCGGTCGGCGCAGCAGCCCTAAACCACCATGACCTTTGGACGCTGCGGGGGGTTGGCGTTGCACCGACGTCATTCCCGAGGACCTTGGGCTGTGACGTCGCGGGCCGGGTCGACCGATACGGCCCTGACACTCCGGAGACCCATCCTGTCGGGGCGGAGGTGGTGGCCCACGCCGTGATCACCTGTGGCACCTGTGACGCTTGCCTCGGTCCGGACGAGACCCTGTGTCGGCGCTTCGCGCTCCTGACCGAGGGCACCTATGAGGGAACGCTGGCCGAATACTGCCTGGTCCCGGCTCAGAATCTCTTCGCCATACCCCGCGGCCTGACGTTCGAGGAAGCCTCCTGCCTTCCCACGGCCTATCTCACCGCTTACCGGATGCTGTTCACCAAAGGTGGTCTCCGGCCCGGCGGGACGGTGCTCATTCAAGGGGCCGGCGGAGGTCTCTCAACCGCTGCGGAGAGGCTGGCTATCGCTGCCGGGCTCCGGGTGGTGGTGTCCAGCCGCAGCGCCGAGAAGCGCGAGGCTGCGCTCAGCCGTGGCGTTCATCACACGGTTGCGACAGGAAGGGAAGCGGTCTCTGAAATCCTCGCGCTCACGGGGAGCGAAGGGGTCGACGTTGTGATCGAGTCGGTCGGAGGGGCCACCTGGGCGACCAGCCTCAGAGCGCTCAGACGGGGTGGTGCCATCGTGGTGGCGGGAGCCACTGCCGGGGCGGATCCCCCTTCGGACCTGAGACGAGTCTTTTGGAGGCAACTACGGGTGCTCGGATCGATGATGGGCTCCCGGGCCGAATTCAAGGAGCTACTCGCCATGGTGGAGGCGGCGCGCGTGCGACCGCTCATCGATTCGGTCGTGCCGCTAGGGCAGGCTCGCCAGGCCTTCCTCAAATTGGAGTCCGGCGAGGTCACCGGCAAGCTCGTGGTGCGGGTGGCCTGACCAAGGCGGCGCCCGTGTCGTGCTCCCGGGAGGTGCCCAAGAGTTGACGCCCACCATCGAAGATCGGCCCTCACCTGGGGAAGGGCGCCCAGGCCGAGCTAACCCGCTACCGGGTCACGGTTGGCTGAGCCGCGGGGTAGCCAGCATTGGGCTCGCCAGCTTCTTCTCTGACTCCGGACACGAGATAGCGACCGCACTCCTGCCCACTTTTCTGGTGTCCACTCTCCACGCTAGCGCCGCCTCGCTCGGCCTCATCGAGGGAGTCAGCGACGCCCTGACCGGAGTGGCCAAGCTGGTCTCCGGGCCGTTGGCGAATGACCCCAATCGGCGCGGCCGGCTCGCCAGCGGTGGATATCTGGGAACTGCGGTTGCTACTGGCGCGATCGGGCTGTGTGTCGCTACCTGGCAGGTTGGGGTGTTGCGGGCCTTCGCGTGGACCTCCCGTGGAATGCGCTCTCCGGCCCGAGACACCCTGTTGGCTTCATTGGCCCCACGTGAGGGATACGGGCGCGCATTCGGTCTGGAGCGGGCCGGCGACAACTTGGGCGCCGTGGTCGGGCCGCTTTTGGCAGCTGGTTTGGTCGCGTTGGTCGGAATACGGCCCGCGATCTACTTCGCCTTCGTGCCGGGCCTGCTGGCGGCGGCCGCTATCTCGGTCGCCGCCAGGGAGTCGCGTCGGCACGGCTCAAGCATCGTCCCGCGCAAGCTGGGGTTGCAGCTTGGGGCGATGAGGGATGCAGGGGTGCTTCGGGCGCTCACTCCCATAGCTCTGTTCGAGCTCGGCAACGTGGCGACAACTCTCCTCATCCTCAGAGCGACCCAACTGCTCCACAGCGGCGCGACCACTGTCGCTCTGGCAACTCTGCTGGCGATCCTTCTCTACAGCGGGCACAACCTCTTTGGGGCGGTGGTCGCCTTTCTCGGGGGTCACTGGCTTGACCGATCCAATCCCCGGTTGGTGTTCGGAACCGGGGCCGCAATCTACTGTGTCGCCTATTTGGGCTTCGCTCTCAACCTGCACTCTCCGCTTGCCCTGCTGTTGGCGTTCGCCCTGGCTGGAAGTGGGATCGGGTTGGCTGAGACTGCCGAGTCGACACTCTTCGCGCAGCTCCTCCCCGACAATCTCCGTGGAAGTGGCTTCGGGGTCCTCGGGGCCACCCAGGCGGTGGGGGACTTCGCATCCTCAGCAGTTGTCGGCGCGCTCTACGTAGCGGTCTCGCCCACGGTCGGCTTTGCCTACGCTGCAGGCTGGATGGTGCTGTCGGTGTTGGCCGCTTTGGGTTTGCGGTCGACCAGTCCGGCGGCCAGCTGATCGCTGCCGCCGCTGCCAGTTAATGATCGCGGGCGGTCTGATACAGTCGGTGGGGCGATGGGGCCCGCAAGCGCCGGACCGGTCCGGATGATGGCTTCTACTGGGATATCAGGTGTACCCAGGGGAAGGCGTGAGTTGCGTGACGGTCCACCGGAGTCCGAATCGGCGGTTCGTCCCGCCGCTGGCGGCCAAGCTCGTCGGTGCCACTTGATGCTCGCCTCCGAGCCGGCTTCACTAGCCGAGTGGAGCCGCCAGCGCCGGGCGTTAGCCCTGGTCCTTCAGCGCCTGGCCGAGCTCGCCAGGAGCCGCGATGACCAGGCGGCGGCTTCAGCCCTCGATAGCTCGGTTACCCGCCTGCTTGGAGGCAGGCTGACGCTGGCTATCCTCGGCGAATTCAAGCGCGGAAAGAGCACCCTGATAAACGCCCTGCTGGATGCGGAGGTCGTGCCAGTCGGGGTGATCCCAATGACCTCCGCCCCTCTTTGGGTGGAGTACGGGCAGGAGCGCCAGACACTGGTCGAGTTTCACGATGGTCGCCTTATCGAGGTGGGCTTTCGGGAGCTGCTCGAGTACGCAACCGAAACCGGGAACCCTGGCAACCAAAAGGGGGTAGCAGCGGTTCGAATCCGGTACCCCGCCGCGATTCTTAAGAGCGGGGTGATTCTTATCGATACCCCCGGAATCGGGTCGGTTCACGCCCACAACACCAAAGCAGCCTATGAAGAGCTGCGCCACGCCGACGCCGCCGTCCTGGTTCTTTCGGTAGATAGCCCGGCGAGCCAAGCAGAGCTCGACTTTCTGGCTGCTGCCGAGCCGCAGGTGAGCCGGGTAGTCTTCTGCCTCAACAAGGCCGATCGACTCACCGTGGATGAGCTGACCCAGTCCGCAGCGTTTGTGCGCCGAGCTTTGAGCGCGGCACGCGGGGGGACCGAGCCGACCTTGTTCCCCATCTCGGCGCGCCTCCGGGATGCTGGATTTCAACAGTTCAAGGCCGCCCTGGAGCGGTTCCTGGTCGACGACCGCGGGCGATTCCTCATCGAGCGGGCCAGGAACGTCGCTAGCCTCTACCTGAAGCGGGAAGAGCAGGCGGTTGAGTTGCAGAAGGCGGCACTCCAGCTCACCAGCGAGGAACTTGAGCGGCGGGTGGAGCTGCTGCACCGGCGTATGCGCCAGGTCGGCCGCCAGCGGTTGGAGGTAGAGGAGCTCTTAGGCGGAGACCTGGCGCGGCTGACTTCGGCGACGGTGGATCCCTCCGTTGATCGCTTTCGGGCCTCGGGGGAGCAGCACCTGGCGGAGGTTGTCGAGGCCGAGATCAACCTTCGGGCTGGTGGTCTTCGAAGACGACTTGACAAGAGGCTGGTCGAGGAGATCCCAAAGCTGGTGAGTGGCTGGATCGACGAGCTGGAGCGGGAGCTGACCCCAGCGATCCGCGAGGTGGCGGATCGCCACGCCGCCCGCACGAACCAACTGATTGGGGAGGCGCGCGAGTTGCTGGGCGAGGTATTGGGAGTTGCCCTCTACGAACTCACACTGCCCGACGATCTGGTCTCCAGGAGCGAGCGGCTGGTGCTGGAGACCAGTCAGCAGCTTGCCCTGGATGTCGTCTCCTCGGCCCTAAAGGGGCTGGCGCCGGGCCGACTGGGTGTGATGCTGGCCAGGCGCGACGCCCTCCGCCAGGGCGCAGAGCTGGTCGATCGCCACTGTGGGCGGGTAAGGCACGATGTGGGGAAGCGGCTCAAGACCAGGGGCAAAAAGTGGAGCGAGGAACTAGGGGCGGCCCTGGTCGGGCTGGAAACTAGCGTCATGAGAGCTGTCGAGGAGGCCGTCGCCGCGCGCGCCGACGGAGAGGGTGCCGTGGCGTCCGGGGTGGCATTGCTGACAACCTCGCAGACTGAACTGGGGCGGTTGAGGGACGTGATCCACGGCTAGTGAAACGCTGGCGCCGCCACCGCCGGTGGACCTGCGTGGTGATGGCCGGAGGGGACCCAGTAAGCGCTGGCGGTCCCCCCGCGGTGCGACGGCAGCCGGTTCACCGGGTTCGTGCGGGAGCCCCGCGCGGGGGCTGCAGTCTGCCAGATCTCGCAGCGGCGCCTGCCGTCCAACTGTGCCCCACCGGTGTGCATGTGTTGTGGTGTACATGCACACCGTGGATGTGAGCAGCGCCGCTCCACGGCTTTGCCCAGCATCCGAAGTTAGAAGTTAGGCGTTGACGGGTACTAGGGAGGGGGAATGACTGGCGGGCATCCGGGAGGCTCAGCACGGGGCGGCCCGGACGCCGTGTCTACCGCTGACCCAGCCGATGCAGAAGGCGCGGATACCGCGCTGCGACATCTCCGCAGGAGGCAGACGCTGAGATGCACGTCACTCCATCTGGCACCGAGCTATTCCAGGTAGTCTACGAAGCGTTCGACGTGGTCAGCCAGGTTCAAGCCGTGCTGTCGCGCGTGCCGCTCCAGCGCCACGGCATCCCGAGCCTCCAGCGCCTCCACGATTCGCAGGTGCTCCATCGGTGAGCGCTGGATTCGGTTGCCGTCCCCCATGGTCCGAGCCCGGATCGCACGCATGTGGATCTTGAGCGACTCCACCAAGCTGGAGAGCATCTCGGATTGAGCCAGATCGACGATGTACTGGTGGAACTGCAGATTGATCGCCGAGTACTGCTCGGGGTCTAGCCGGGAGCGGTTCCTAATCACATCATCGAATTGCTCTCGGACCGACGCGATCTGCTGGTCGGTGGCGCGAGATGCCGCCAGGCGACCGGCGACGCCCTCAAGGGCAGCGCTGGCCATAACGATCTCGACAATCTCCGCTTTGCTCTTGCGTACCACGAACACCCCCCGCCTCGGCACCGTGCGCACCAGCCCCTCGTGCTGCAGGCGAAGCAGGGCCTCTCGGACCGGAGTGCGGCTGATGCCCAGGTCATGGGCGAGTCCACGCTCGTCGAGCCGGAGGTCCTCGTGCCCGTCGTAGATCCGCATCGCCATGATGGCGCGCTTCAAAGCGTCATAGGCACGATCTGGAAGTGACCAATCCGCTTCCAAGCGCTGTAAACTTATGCCGCTTTTGGCTTGTGGCGCTGCCTCGGCCTCTCCCGCCGACTCAGCGGTCAGCTTCTTCGCTAACACTGGCGGTCATCGTACTACGGGGGCGATGGGCGGTACCTCGAGTCGCGCCGAGGTGACAGCGTGCTCGCTCAACAGTTCTCCTTGGGGATCAAGCCGTTTGCCCTTGCCCACCGGTACTTCGCGCCGAGGACCACTACCGGGGTCTCGGTGGTGTACGCATACGCGGGGATGCCGTTTTGGAAGAGCAGTTCGCAGGCCCGCTCCACTTCCACGTCTCCAGCCAGCGAGACGACCACGGGCTTGTGATTGCCCTGGGCCCGCGCCCGTGCCAGCTGGTCGACCAGCAGCTCGGCGAAGACCAGTGGTGGAGTGACGATGGTGTGCCAGTAGCCAATCACCAAGGCGTGGACTCGGGGGTCGCTTAGCCCCAAGGCGACGGTGGCCCGGTAGGTCGAAGGCGGCTCCCCGCCGGTGATGTCGACGGGGTTACCGGCGGCTCCGAACGGGGGAATGAATCGACGAAAATTCGCGTCCAGATCTGCTGGCATGCGCATCAGGGTCAGGCCATTGTCGATGCAGGCGTCGGAGAGCAGGACGCCCGAACCGCCCGCTCCCGTGATGATGACCACGTTCTCCCCCTTTGGGGTGGGCATCAGAGGCAGGGCGCGGGCGTACTCGAGCATCTCCCGGAGCCCTGGCGCACGGACCACCCCGTGGGCTTGGAACAGGTCGCCATAGACCTTGTCGTCACCGGCAAGCGCACCGGTGTGGGAGCGGGCTGCCCTGGCTCCGGCGGCGGTCCGTCCGGCCTTGAGCACAATGATGGGTTTCTGCGGTGAAATCCGCTTGGCGGCTTCCAGGAAGGCGCGGCCGTCCTTCAGGTCTTCCATGTGCATTGCGATGCATGAGGTCGCCGGGTCCTGCTCGAAGAAGGTCAGTAGGTCATCCTCATCGATGTCCGCCTTGTTGCCCAAGCCGACGATCGCTGAGACGCCCATCTGGGTCGATCGGGCGAACCCGAGGACAGCCATTCCGATACCTCCGGACTGGGACGTCAGCGCGACCGGACCGCGCACGTCGTACGGGGTGCAAAAGGTAGCGCAGATGTTGTCGGGGGTGTAGTAGTAGCCGTAGATGTTCGGGCCCAGGAATCTGATTCCATGGCGGCGTGCCACGATCTGGAGTTCTTCCTGGAGGTCGGTCCTGCCAATCTCCGCGAAGCCGGAGGGGATAAGGACGGCGGTGGGGATGCCCTTGAGGCCAATCTCCTCCATGGCCTGAGGGACGGCCGCCGCTGGGATCGCGAAGATGGCGACATCCACGTCGCCTTCGATGTCGGCAACTCTGGCGTGGCATGGGATTCCGAGGATGGTCGTCCCTTTCGGGTTGACCGGGTAGATCGTGCCTCGATAGCCGCCCTGGACGAGGTTGCGCATCACGGAATTGCCGATCTTCCCCGTCTCGGCGGATGCGCCAATCACGGCGATGGCACGTGGCCGCAACAGCCGAGTCATGCTGGTCAGGATCTCCTCCCGCGACGGGGCCGGCCTGGCAGCTGGTGGAGACGCACCGAGAAGGATGCGGACGTCGACCGCCACGGCGCCTTGCTCGTCGACCACGACCGGGTTTAGGTCGACCTCTGAAACCTCTTTGTGGTCCACCATGAGGTTGGACACGGCAATCAGCAGGTGGGTCAGCGAATCGAGATTGACTCCCGCACTGCCGCGGATGCCGCGAAGCAAGCCAGCTCCCGCCACCCTGTCCAGCATGTCCCGGGCGCCGGCCTCATCAACTGGAATCAGCGCAAAGACCACGTCACGGAGAATCTCAACCGCGGTGCCGCCCATGCCAAAGGCGGCCAGCTTGCCGAAGGTGGGGTCGGTGGTGGCACCGACAATCACCTCCACCCCCCCGGACGCCATCGCCTGCACCAGCACTCCCTTGATGCTGGCCGTCGGGACTTTTTTGCCTGCCCCGGCCAGAATCCGGTCATAGGCGGCCGAAACCTGCTCAGACGAGGTCAGGTTTACCGCGACAGCCCCGGCTTCGGTCTTATGCAGGACATCTGGGGAGACAACCTTGAGAGCGACCGGAAGTCCAATCTCTTTCGCCGCCTGGACCGCCTCGAGTGCCGAGGTGGCAACCACCTGCTTCGGAATGGGGATCCGATAGGCCTTGCAAATGGCCTGAACCTCCGAACCCAGGAGAACGGTGCGTCCCTGCTCCAGAGCGGAAGCTAGGAGGGCTCCCGGTGACGCCTCGTGGTGGGGAGCGGTTTCTGGCAACCTCAAGCCTCCTTCGATTTCACGAGGATCATGGGTTCCATAGTGGCTTGCTCAGATCACACCACTCTCGTGCAGCAGGGCCAATTCTGCGGACGGAAGTCCCAGGACCCCCTCCAGCACCGCAGCGGAGTGTTCCCCCAACAGGGGAGATCGGGACATCTCGACCGGTGAGTCCGACAGCCGCAGTGGGCAGCCGACATTCAGATAGGTGCCTCTTTCCGGGTGATCCACCTCGACGATCATCCCGCAGTCACGCAGCGAACGGTCGGCGACGATGTCGCCGGTATCGAATACCGGCCCGCAGGGCACGTCGATTGAATTTAGCTGTTCGAAGACCTCCCACTTAGTGTGCCGGCTGGTCCACTCCTCGATCGTCGAAAACACCTCGTCGAGATGCGAAAGGCGTCCCTCTGCGGTGTCCCAGGCGGGATTTCCCAGGAGATCTTCGCGTCCGATGTGGTGCAGCAGCCGCTCCCACACGTGGGGCTGAATGATCAGGTATATGAAGTCGTTGGGCCCTCCTGGCGCGCACCGAAGTGCCCACCCCGGTTGACCGCCGCCGGAGGCATTTCCCGAGCGCGGAACTGCGGTCCCGAACTCCCTATTCGGGTATTCGGTAAGCGGACCGCGCTCGAGGCGCTGATGGTCACGGATCTTGACGCGACACAGGTTGAGCACGGCGTGCTGCATGGCGATCTGGACCCGCTGGCCACGGCCGGTCTGGTGGCGCTGGAGCAGTGCGGCCAGGATCGCGGCCAGGAGGTGTATCGCCGAGCCTGAGTCGCCGATCTGGGCTCCAGTCGATGTGGGCGGCCCGTCCACGGACCCGGTAGTGCTCATCGAGCCCCCCATCGCCTGAGCGATGGTCTCGTAGGCCTTCGCATGCTCGTAGTCGCCGGGACCGAACCCCTTGATCGAAGCGTAGATCAGGCGCGGCGCCTCCTTTTGGAGACGATCCCAAGTGATCCCCTGGCGGTCGAGCGCTCCCGGGCCGAAATTCTCGACTAGGACGTCGGACCGCCGGAGCAGCTCCCAGAGGATCTGCCGGCCCCGCTCCTGCTTGATGTCCAGGGTCAGGCTACGCTTATTGGAGTTGAGCATCGTGAAGTAGAGGCTGTCGACATCAGGTATGTCACGCAGCTGCGAGCGGGTCACGTCACCTCTGTTAGGCGGCTCCACCTTGATGACATCGGCTCCCAGCCAGGCGAGCATTTGGGTACAGACCGGCCCGGCCTGGACGTGGGTCATGTCCAACACCCGGACGCCCTCCAGCGCCTTGCTCATAGATACTCCCCTCGATGTGCCGAGAGCTGGTTCGTCACCGCTCTCACTTGTACATGGTTTGATTCACTGTCCCGGAGGCGAACTCGTCGGGGTCCACCCACACGTTGATCAGGGAAGGCTTCCCGGAGGCCCTGGCTCGCTCCAAGGCGGGGCGAATTTCCTGGGGATCCCGGACCTCCTCCCCGTAGCCCCCAAGAATCTCCGCGAAGCGTCCATAGGCGACATCTCCGAGCTTGTTTCCCACTTCTCCTCGCTCCCTTCCGAACCTGGCTATCTGGCCAAAGCGGATCTGGTTCATATAGGAGTTGTTGCCAATTACCCCGATGAAGGGTAGGTTGAAGCGGATCATCGTCTCGAAATCCCAGCCGGTAAGGCTGAACGCCCCGTCGCCGAAATAGCAGAGAACCTCCCGGTCCGGCCGGGCCAACTTCGCCGCCATCGCAAACCCAATCCCGACGCCCAGGGTGCCCAGTGGTCCGGGGTCCATCCATTGGCCGGGTCGATGGGGCTGCACCACCTGCCCGGCGGTCGTCACGACATCGCCTCCGTCGCCGATGTAGATGGTGTCGTCGGTAAGGAATTGATTCAGCTCATGGGCCAGCCGCATCGGATGGATTGGGCGGGCGTCCGACATCAGCGAACCGAGTCTGGCCTCCTGAAGTCGGGTCTCCTCGGCTCGCAGTTCCGCGAGCCATTCGCGTCGGGTGGTCGGTGTTGCCGTCAGCCTGCCCGAGAGCGCTTGCTCAACCGCCTCTAGGATCGCAGAGGGATCTCCGACCAAACCGAGCGAGACGTCCCGGTTGCGCCCGACCGTCCGGTAGTCCATGTCGATCTGCACCACGGTGGCAGTGTTGGGCAGACGCTTGCCGTACCCAAGGCGGAAGTCGAACGGCGTACCAACGATCACGATCACATCGGCTCGGTCGAAGGCGTACCTCCTCGCGAGCTGGAAGTGATGGGGATCACCAGGGGGGAGGGTGCCTCGCCCGGCCCCGTTCATGAAGGCCGGTAGGTCGGCGGTTCGACAAAGAGACGCGGCTTGGTCGCATGCCCGCGCGGTCCAGACTTGCTGGCCGAGCAGGATGCACGGACGCCGGGCATGGACCAAAATATCGGCCAGTCGCTCGATATTGTCGGGATCCCCCAGGCTCCGGGTCGATGCGCGGTAATGACCGGCCTCGGGCACGAAAGCCGATCCGAGGGGCACCCGACCGTCGAGGACATCCCGGGGAATCTCGAGATACGAAGGGCCCGGAGCTCCCAGGTAGCACTCCCGGAAGGCCATCGACACCATATCGGCGACTCTGGTCGTCGTCGGTACCGATGCAGCGAACTTGGTTATCGGGCGGAGCATGTCCACATGCGGCAGGTCCTGTAGGGAGCCCATGCGATGTTGATCGGTGGAGCCTTGGCCGCCAATTAGAAGCATGGGACTCTCGGCTCTGAAGGCATTGGCAACCCCGGTCATCGCGTCGGTGGTGCCCGGACCAGCGGTGACCACTGCCACCCCGGGCTTGCCCGTGACCCGGGCATAGCCATCAGCGGCGTGGGCGGCGACCTGCTCGTGGCGCACGTCCACGATGCGGATTCCCTCATCGAGGCACCCGTCATATATGTCAATGATGTGGCCGCCGCAGAGCGTGAAGATGACATCGACACCCTCTGCCCGCAGCGCCCTCGCCACCAGGTGGCCTCCCGAGATAGTCGCCCGGTCGACTCCGGCGCTACCTCCGGAACCAGCGATCCCAGCCACCTTAGCCTCCCCACGGCCACCTTCCCCAGAGACCGACTTCGTCAGGTTCGGCCCCTAGTGGCGTGTGGCGTGACATATACCAAATCCGACCGCGCCACACTCTACCACTACCCGACCACCTCCTACTGCGGCGACTCCCGGAGGGGCCCGGGTGCTCCCACCGGTCCACCCTGATCGGGGCGATTCAGCGTCTTCGGGGTGCCATTTGTCCTCTCTGCTCGGCAAAGAAATGGGGCTTTACAGGTGCCTGGTGGATGGTATACAGTCCGCCTACCACCACTGAGCGCGGTAGGCGGACTGCATGGCAGGGGATGTGAAGGACGCTCAGTGAAGGCGGTGGGCAGATGAGAGGAGAGGTTAACTCGCACATGTCGGCTACTCTCGGTGTTGCCAGCGGAGGCACTCGGGACTCGAAGGCCAGTTCAGCGAGCTGGTTCGATGGAGCTTGGGTGGTTCGCCCTGACCCCAGCGCGCTCAATCTGGCCCAGCTTCGGCCGCTTAGGTCCAACCGGGTATCGTGCTGCCCCATCGCTGGCGCCATGGCGCGAGCGTCAGCGTCGTCCGCGGTGGTGGTCGGATCATCGCAGCTGTGCTGCGCCATCGAGTAGAGGAGGTAGAGGAGAAATCATGAACGCCATAACCGGGATCCCCCGGGCGCTCCGGGCGGGGGCTGTGCTGGCGGTGGGGGCCGTTCTGCTGGCAGCGTGCGCTTCGACCGCTACGACCCCCAAGACCGCTGCCCCCAAGGTGCAGAACGGGGGCACCATCACAGTTGGCATCCCCAACGCGCCGACTGCCCTGGACCCGACGACCGAGGGATCACTCGTGGGGCGCATCGTCTTCGCCAACATGTGCCTAAGCCTCTTTGGCGTCAACTCGCAGATGGCGGTCATTCCCGTTCTCGCCTCCGCCCTTCCGACGGTGACAGACGGGGGCCTGCTTTACACCATTCACCTCCGCAAGGGTGTGAAGTTCAACGACGGCACTCCCATGAATGCAAATGCGCTGAAGGTCTCGCTCGAACGAGACAAGACCTTCCCCACCTCGGCTCGGGCGGCGGTGCTGAAGCCGGTGACCAGTGTTTCAGTGGTGAACAACTACACTGTGCAGCTCACTCTGTCGCAGCCGGATGCCCCCCTCACCAGCATCCTGGCGGCGCGATCTGGGATCGTGATGTCGCCCACCGCGCTGGCTCGCGAAGGCGCGAACTTCTACGAGGATCCCGTGTGCGTGGGTCCCTACGCGTTCCAGTCGAGGCCGTCGCTCGACGAGGTGATTCTCAGTCGGTCGCACCACTTCTACGGTGGCGCCCCCCACGCGCAGACCCTGATCTTCGAGGCCATCACCGACCCTAGCACCTGCTACTCGGACCTGCTGTCCGGATCGATCAACGTGGCCGGACCCGGATGCCTCGCTCCTAACGACTACAAGCTGCTGACGGCCAACTCCGGCTACAACACTGCGCAGCTGACCTCGAACGGATATGAGGGGATGGACATCAACGTCGGCAATGGGGCGGGTTGGCTGAAGCCGAACACGCCAGCTAATAACCCTCTGGCAGCCCACTCCCAGCTGCGGGAAGCCCTGGCGTTGACGATCAACCGCCAGACGATCAATAGCGTGGTCTTCGGCGGCAGCAACGTGGTCGGATGCGGTCCCATCAGTCCCAGCAGTGTCTACTACACCAAGCTAGCCTGCCCCACCCCAAACCTGGCCGAGGCCAAGACTCTGGTGCAGGAGTCGGGTGTTCCGACGCCAATCAACCTGACCCTCATGGTGCCCACTGGCACCCTCAATGTGGAGCAGGGTGAGATCATCGCCACCGACGCCAAGCCGGCAGGCTTCAACATCACCGTGCAGCCAACCGAGTTCACCACCGCCCTGGCCACCGGCCAGGCGGGTACCTACCAAATGTTCGACATCGGCTGGTCCGGGCGGGTGGATCCGGATCAGAACATAACTTCGTTCTACACCCAGGGAAGCGCCTTCGACTACAGCGGCCAGGGCCCCGCCGCGATGATGCAACTGCTGGCCCAAGCCAAGGCCACCACCAGCGTGGCTGCTCGCAAGGCGCTCTATTTCAAGGCGGAAAAGATGATGCTTCAGGACAACTCGATCATCTACCTCTTCCACCTGACCAATCAGATCGCCTATCCGAAGTCGGTCGTGGGCTTATCGTTCACCCCTGACGGTCTGCTTCATCTGGGATCAGCGGGCCTCGCGGGCTCCTGATGCCGGCCGGGATCCCATCTGGCTCCGCCACAGGGGGGGCCTTCACCGGGGGGAGTGACCGGTGAGGGCCTACCTCCTGCGGCGGGCCGGGATCTCGTTACTTACCTTGATCATCGCGTCGATGGTCGTGTTCCTCGGGGTGAGGGCGGTGCCGGGAAGTCCGGCCACCGCCCTCACCGGCAACACTGATTTCAGCCAGGCGGCGCTCGCTGCCATCAACCGAGCGTACGGCCTCGACAACCCACTTCCGGTCCAGTATGTCGACTGGGTGGGGCAAGTCGTGGCGGGTCACCTCGGATCGTCGCCGGTCACGGGGATGTCTGTGGTCACCGAGTTGGGGAACGCCTTCCCAATCACCTTCGAGCTGACCGTGCTGGCGATGCTCATCGCCCTCTTGTTCGGCATCCCAACTGGTGTGGTGGCCGCGATCCGCCGCGGCAGGGGTGCTGACTACGCCAGTAACGGGCTCGCCCTGTTCGGCCTGTCGATCCCCAGCTTCTGGTTTGGGATCATGCTCATCCTCCTGTTCTCCGTTTACCTTAAGTGGCTGCCCTCCGCCGGGTTCATTCCATTCAGCCAAAGTCCGGGTGCGAACCTGGCCCACCTGGTGATGCCAGCTTTCGTCCTCGGAACAGGTGTGGCAGCGGTGCTGATGCGCCAAACCCGGTCGGGAATGTTGGAGACCCTTCGTACCGACTACGTTAGAACGGCTCGGGCCAAGGGTCTTTCGGAGTGGGTGGTGGTAGGCAAGCACGCGCTGCGTAATAGCCTGGTCACGGTAGCGACAGTGATCGGCCTGCAGTTCGGGATTCTTCTCTCTGGAGTGGCGGTAACAGAGGAGGTCTTCGGTCTACCCGGAATCGGGCAGCTCACCATCAACGCGGTGTTCCAGCGAGACTACCCAACCATCCAGGCGGTGGCGCTGCTGACCGCTGCTATCGTCATCTTGATCAACTTGCTGATGGACTTCGTATACATGGTGCTGAGCCCTCGGGTCCGCTTGGCGGGGGAGCTCTGATGACGACGGTGACGATCCCGGGGGAGGGGTCCTTGCCCTCCCTGATCGAGCCGTCGGGACGCGGTTGGTGGCGGCGGTTCTCGCGTCGGCCCCCGGCAGTGATTGGCCTGGCGGGCGTTGTCATCGTAGTGGCGGTGGCCGTATTCGCACCCCTGCTGGCGCACTACTCGCCGATCGTGAGTCAGTTCGGCCATGTCCTGGAGGGGCCCTTCAGCGCGGGTCACATCCTCGGCACCGACCAGTTGGGGCGCGATGAGCTCTCGCGCCTCATCTACGGATCACAGACGACTCTGGAGGTGGGAGTTCTAGCCACCTTGCTGGCGATGGCGGTGGCGGTGCCGATCGGCATCGCCTCGGGCTTCTACCGGGGGGCGGTGGACATGCTGGCAATGCGGATCACTGACGTTGTCCTCGCCTTCCCGTTTCTCCTGATCGCGGTCGGCTTGGCCGCCATCTTCGGGCCGTCGCTGCAGAACATCATCCTGGCGCTAGGCGTTGCCCAGTTGCCCGGCTCGGTGCGAATTGCCCGAGCCGAGGCGATGGCGCTGCGCGAACAGGACTTCGTCCAAGCCGCCATCGTGACCGGCGTCAAAGAGCGGGTGATTCTCTTTAGGCACCTATTCCCGAACATGCTCAGCCCCCTCTTGGTGCAGGCATCCGTCTCAATTCCCGCGGCGATTCTGGGGTCCGCGCTGCTCTCATTTCTGGGGCTCGGGGTCCAGCCGCCAACCCCTTCATGGGGAAACATGCTCGCGAGCGCTCAAACCTACCTCTACAACGATCCGTGGATTGCGATCTTCCCCGGCGTGGCCATCTTTCTCACCACCCTCTCCTTCAATCTGCTTGGAGATGGGCTGCGGGATCTGTTTGATCCCTCGATGCGATAGATGGACGAGCTGCTCGCCATCGAGGAACTGGAGGTGCGCCTCTTCGACCGCGCTGGAGTCGTGCTGGCGGTCAGAGATGTGAGCCTTTCTGTCGGGCATGGAGAGGTCGTCGCTCTGGTGGGCGAGTCTGGGTGTGGTAAGTCGGTCACCGCATTAGCCCTGCTTCGGCTGTTGCCCGCCGACGCTGTCGTGACCGGGACCATCACCTTTCAGGGGCGGGAGTTGCTGGGGCTGCCGCTCAAGCAGATGCGCCGGATCCGCGGAAGCGACATCGCCATGGTCTTTCAGGAGCCCATGACCTCGCTCAACCCATCATTCACGATCGGTAATCAAATAGTGGAGGTGCTCAAGCTCCACAAGGGATTGGGCGGGCAGGCGGCCCGGACCCGGGCTGCGGAGTTGCTGTCCTTGGTGCGAATCGGCTCCCCGGAGCAGCGGCTGCGCTCCTTTCCGCATCAACTGTCCGGAGGAATGCGGCAGCGCGCGATGATTGCGATGGCGTTAGCGTGCGACCCTAAGCTTCTGATCTTGGACGAGCCCACGACAGCTTTGGACGTGACCACTCAGGCGCAGATCCTCGATATCGTCCGCGATCTGCAGAGGCGGCTCGGACTTTCCATTCTCCTAATCACCCATGATCTCGGGGTGGTGGCGGATCTGGCCGACCGAGTCGCGGTGATGTACGCCGGCTCAAAGGTGGAGGACGCCGATGTGGATCGCCTCTTCGCTTCGCCCCGACATCCTTACACCGCCGGTCTGCTCCGAGCGCTTCCCCGACTCGGCAGGCGGGCCGGTGATGCCCAGCAACGGCTTATGGAGATCCCCGGGCTGGTCCCGGTCTTGCGCGCGCCGGTTCAGGCGTGTGCCTTCTCCCCACGCTGCCCCCGCAGTCAGGACGACTGCGCCACCGTTACACCCCACCTGGAGGATTGTGAGCCGAGGCACACGGTGGCTTGCTTCCACCCCGAGGCCCCGGGTGTTCGAGAGCCAGCGCTGTGACAGCACCGGTTCTGGAGGTTGAGCGTCTGCGGATGGAATTCCGCGCGCCTCGCAGCTCCGGTGGGCAACGCGTACAGGCGGTCCGCGATGTCAGCCTTACCATTGGGGAAGGTGAGATCTTGGGGCTGGTCGGCGAGACCGGATCTGGCAAGACGACCGTGGGCAAGTGCGTGGTCAGGCTCTTGCGGCCGACCGCTGGCACCGTACGCTTCGCGGGGCGGGACATCACCAGCCTGCCGACGCGCGTTCTGCGCCCGCTCCGCAGCCAGATTCAAATGGTCTTCCAGGACCCGTATTCGTCGCTCGACCCGCGCATGAGCGTTGCCCAGATCGTTGGTGAGCCCTTGCGGGCGCACGGTCGCTCGTCGGCGGGGGAGGTGCGTGGACTCGCTAGTCGCGCCGTGGAGCGGGTGGGCTTGTCTGCCCAGGTTCTAGCTCGCTATCCCAGCGAGCTCTCAGGCGGTCAGCGCCAGAGGGTGGGGCTCGCCCGGGCCTTGGTGCTTGAGCCGAAGCTCCTGGTTGCCGACGAGCCGGTGTCCGCGCTTGACGTTTCGGTGCGGGCCGGCATTCTTAACCTGCTGGCTGACCTGCAGCGAACCATGCGCTTCTCATGTCTGTTCATTACCCACGACCTGGGGGTGGCGGAGTTCCTCTGCGACCGGGTGGCGGTGATGTACCTCGGGGAGATCGTGGAGGTGGGCACCCGAGATGAGGTCTTTGGGGATCCCCGCCATCCCTACACCCGAGCCTTGCTGGCGGCCGCGCCGCTGGCGGACCCCGTGAGGCAGCGCTCCCGGGAACGCTCCGCCATGCCCGGGGAGCCTCCCAGCGCTATAGCGCCGCCGCCCGGTTGTAGCCTCCACCCGAGGTGCCCGCTGGCCAATGAGAGGTGTTCGACGGAAGCCCCGGTCGCGACCCAGGTCTCCCCAGGGGGTCACCTGGCCAGCTGCCACCGTGTTCAAGAGCAGATCAACCTGGAGGTGTCGACCCCATGAAGTCACCAACCCGTCCCCAACTGGTCGGAAGCTTCGGTATGGTGGCCGCCTCCGATTGGCTAGCGGCGGCCAGCGGGATGTCGATCCTGGAGCGAGGAGGCAATGCGTTTGACGCCGCGGTCGCCACGGGGTTGGTGCTCCAGGTGGTGGAACCGCACCTGAACGGTCCGGGAGGGGAGGTGCCCATCATCCTCTACGACTCATCGCTGGATGAGGTGGTCGTAGTGGACGGCCAGGGCCCCGCCCCCGCTGGCGCCAGCCTGGAAAAGTTCGCATCGATGGACGTGCGGCTCATTCCCGGGACGGGTCTCCTCGCGGCCAATGTTCCGGGCGCGTTCGGTGCTTGGATGCTGATGTTGCAGCGGTACGGACGCCTCTCCCTCCGTGAGGTAATGGAGCCGGTCATCCACTATGCGGACCATGGGGTCCCAGTGCTACCGGGGGTTCACCAGGCGATCAGGTCGTGCGAAGAGCGGTTCCAGCAGCTCTGGCCAAGCTCCGGCGAGGTGTATCTCCGGCAGGGCCGAGCGCCGGCTCCTGGGAGCCTATTTCCCAATCGCCAGTTGGCGACGGTGTACCGCCGGATTCTAGCCGCCGCCGAAGCTGCCGGCGCTAGCCGCGACCGCCAGATTGAGGGCGCGCGCCATGCGTTCTATGAGGGAATCGTGGCAGTGGCCATCGACAGTTTCATGGATACCGCGGAGGTGTGGGACGAAACGGGGGCGGTCCACCCTGGCTTCGTTCGGGGACGGGACCTGGCGGGCTGGCATGCCTCGTTCGAGCAACCAGCCTTTGTCGACTACCACGGAGTAAGGGTTTACAAGACGGGACCCTGGGGCCAGGGGCCAGTCTTCCTCCAGCAACTCCAGCTGCTGGCCGGCTACGACCTGGGAGATTTACCTCCGGACTCCGCGGATTTCGTACACTTGGTTGTCGAGTGCGCCAAGCTGGCATTCGCGGATCGAGAGGCCTTCTACGGCGATCCCCGCCACGTCGACGTGCCGCTCTCCGAATTGCTCAGTCCTGAGTACGCTGCAGAGCGGAGACACCTGGTCACAGATGATGCCTCGGGCGAGATCCGTCCCGGCAGACCACGTGGTCTGCAGCCCCGCTTACCGAGCCAAGGGCTTCGCGATCTGACCCAGCGGATGGGCGCTGCTGCGGGGCTGCCGCCGGACCCCGTTGGCAAGGACACCTGCCACCTGGATGTCGTGGACAAGGACGGGAACATGGTGTCGGCGACCCCCAGCGGTGGCTGGCTGCACGGGTCTCCGGTCATCCCCGGGCTGGGATTCCCCCTGTCGACCAGGTCGCAGATGTTCTGGCTTGAGGAGGGTTTGGCCAGCTCCCTCGTGGGGGGCAGACGGCCGCGCACAACGCTCACCCCGACGCTGGTGCTTCGCGACGGCCGGCCGTGGCTGGCGTGCGGCACCCCGGGCGGAGATCAGCAAGACCAGTGGTCTCTCATCTTCTTCCTCCGCCACCTCCACCACGGTCTGGACCTGCAGTCTGCCATCGAGGTACCGGCTTTTCACTCGACCCATTTCCACAGCTCCTTCTACCCACGAGCCGCAGGGTTGAGGCAGGTACACCTTGAGGGGCGGTTCAGCAAGGAGACCGTGGTCGAGCTCGGCCGCCGCGGACACGATGTCCACATCGCCGCCGACTGGTCGCTGGGGAGGGTCTGCGCGGTCGAGAGGGGCTCGGACGGGCAGCTCCGGGCAGGCGCAGATCCTCGGCAGGGCCAGGCCTACGCTGCTGGCCGGTGAGCAAAGGGTAAGCGGCGCACGCGGAGTCCGGCCCCGCCGCCTAACTCGCCACCCCGTTTTGCGGGAATGTGTTTCCCCACGTCTGGACACAAGCCCGTCCCTCGCGGTGGCGACCATCTCTTCACGCCCTTAGTCGTCCCGCCATCAACACCTGCGGGCGACCTGAACAGCGCGGTCAAACAGCGCCGAGCGGTGAGAGCGGACAGGTTCCTGCGCGCCCTTGGTCGGTGTGGGACGGCGGGACGACTGCCTCCTCGGACCGAACTCACCGCTGAATTGTCGGCCGTGCATCGGCAGCCGGCCCGTTAGGTCCGGCGCACACTTGCACTGTGGGCTGCCCCCAGGAGGGTGGCACGGCGCCACCCTCTCAAAGAGCTGACGAGCGCGATGCCCTCTGCTGAATACAGATCGGCGCTGGCGATGACGCGCTCGGTGAGCTGCCCTCGTTCCAGGAGTCGTGCTCGCTGGATCCCGGGGAGGCAACCAGAATCAACTGGCGGCGTCCACCAGCGCCCGTCCAGACGCACCGCGAGGTTCGCAACGGTAGTCTCTGTCGCCTCCGCCCGCTCGTTGACGAGGATCACGTCGTCGGCCTCGGGGTGGCGTGCGGCCCTCTCCTGGTAGATGCCTCGACGGGTGGTCTTGTGGTATAGCCACACGCTCCCGGAGTCCAACGGGGCGGAGTCGATGACCAAGGCCACCGGATGTCGTTGCGGGCGAGGCATCGGGGCAAGCTCGACTTGCCTCGCACCGGAGCGGGACAGTATCAAGCGCACCCGGCACGGTCGGTCGGTGTCTGCTAGCGCATCACCCAGGCTGGAGCGAACCGCGCCGAGGTCTAGCGAAAACCCGAAGTAGCTGGCTGAGTCCGCCAGGCGCGCCAGGTGCAGCTCCCGATTACGCAGACCGCGTCCGGGCCGGAAGCCCATGGTCTCGACCAGGCAGAACTCTTCCGGTTGTCGATGCAGGACCGTTGCCTTCGCCATCAATTCAGCATGCTCTGAGTCTGCGGTCGAGTCCCAGGTGATGCCTCCTCCAGTCCCATAGACTGCCTCGCCAGTGGCTCGGTCGATGAGCACCGTGCGGATGGCAACGTTGAACCGGGCCCGGAACGGCGCGCCGGGAGGTGCGACTACCCCGACTGCACCGCAATACACTCCTCTTGGGCTCTCCTCCAGTTGCGCGATGAGAGACATGGCGCGCCACTTGGGTGCTCCCGTCACAGAGGCACACGGGAACAGCGCCCGAAATACGTCCACCAGGCTGGTGCCCGGTCGGGGCCTCGCCGTGACCGTGGAGGTGAGTTGCCAGACCGTCTCGTATCGCTCCACGTCGAATAGGGAGGTCACCTGAACGCTGCCCCACTCAGCCACCTTGCCCAGGTCATTGCGGAGCAGGTCGACGATCATGACATTCTCCGCCCGGTCCTTGGCCGACTGGGCCAGGTCAGCCGCCCGCTTGCGGTCTTCGGCAAGCCATCTGCCCCTGGCGGCCGTGCCCTTCATAGGCTTGGTCGTCAGGCGGTCTCCACTCCACTCGAAGAACAGTTCCGGTGATGCGCTGGCGATGACGAAGCGCCCCGTGTCCAGATAGGCGTTGTAGGCGCCGCCCTGGGCAAGCGCGAGATCCCTGTACAACGCTGCCATGTCACCCTGAGCCCTGGAGAACATCCGAGTGGTGAGGTTGCATTGGTAGATGTCGCCGGCCGCGAGTTGGTCGCGCACGAATTCGAACTTTCGACGGTACGCAGCTAGGTCAGACTCGCTTTGCCAAGAGGCGATCGTGTAGGGACGGTCGCCACCGACACCGGGCTCAAGCGTTTGCACCGCCCGGGGAGCGCCGAACAGCCCGAACCAGGCCAGGGGAAGCTGGTCCGAGGCCGGTCCGATCTTCGGGAATCGCGCGGTCAGAGCCGGATCGACTGCGGTCGTGGCCTCATACGTGACGAATCCAACGGCCCACCACCCGGCGGCGGCGGCCTCGTCGACCGCCTGTAGGACGGGCATCACCTCAGCAGGCGCGTTTGCCACCAGGACGCGCCCCGTTCGAGAAGGTGCCTCGAACAACAGGCCCTCCCCGCTGGCGAGATTATCGAAGCGGGCGAACGGCACGCCGCTCGAGTTCTGCTCCCCGGCCAGAGTCCTCTCAGGCGACGATCCTGGCATTGCCTCCCATTTTCGCGAAAGTGGGAGTGTCGTCGCACCCCGGTCAAGATCGCGGGCCACTTTCGGCGGCAATGACATCGAGGCTACGATCGGACGCGCATCCGCCGCCTGAGCGGTGGCCGCCATCGGAGTGCGGCTTGACTCCGATGGGGTGATGGTTTAGGATACATAACGCACCCTTTATGAAAGAATCCTTTAAGTGAATGCGCCAGTACCAGCAGAGCCAAGCAGGCCACACCGGCATGGGCTACCGTCGGCGCTCGCCACGTATCCCGACTGGGAGCTTGCCGTGTACTTCGAAGGGTTGGGAAACCCGACCAGGCTACGCATCGTGGCGCGCCTCGCGCAGGTCAAAGAGGCCAGGGTCTCCGATGTGGCAGTGCTGCTGGGAATCAGTCAACCGCGCATGTCGTGGCACCTGCGTCTCCTGCGCCGCGCCCGCATCGTGACGACCAAGCGGGAGGGACGGGAGGTGCTGTGCCGACTCGACCGCGACTCCATAGCCGCCAACCTCGCTCGCTTCTCCGAGCTCCTTGGAGGTGGGTCAGATTCAAGAACCGATTCCGGGCTGTCCTCCAGCCCGGTTGAGACACTCATTCAACCGCTCCCCCGCACCAGCCGGGAGCGCTCGCTTCCGGAGGTCATTTCATGAGCAACAAGGTCCGCGTGGCAATCATCGGAGTGGGCAACTGCGCCTCCTCTCTGATCCAAGGGGTGGAGTTCTATCGCAACGCCCAGCCAGATGAGTTCGTTCCAGGGCTGATGCATGTCAATCTCGGTGGTTACCACGTCAGCGACATCGAGTTCTCGGCCGCCTTCGACATAGATAAGGAGAAGGTCGGCTACGATCTGGGGGAGGCGATCTGGCGGGGGCAGAACAACACCGTCAAATTCGCCGAGGTTGGCAAGCTGGGAGTGCCTGTGCACCGAGGCATGACCCACGACGGGCTGGGCAAGTACCTATCAGAGGTCATCGAGAAGGCCCCGGGTCCGACCGCTGACATCGTCAAGATTCTCAAGGACACCCGCACCGACGTGGTCGTCAACTACCTGCCGGTGGGTTCGGAGATGGCCACCAAGTGGTACGCCGAGCAGATCCTCGAGGCGGGGTGCGCGATGGTCAACTGCATGCCGGTATTCATCGGACGAGAGCAGTACTGGCGCGAGCGCTTCGAGGAGAGGGGCCTGCCGATCATCGGCGATGACATCAAGTCCCAGGTCGGTTCAACCATCATCCACCGGGTTCTGACCCGGCTTTTCCAGGAGCGCGGAGTGAAGCTGGAGCACACGTACCAGCTGAACTTTGGCGGCAACACCGACTTTTTGAACATGCTGGAGCGGGAGCGCCTGATCAGCAAGAAGATCTCCAAGACCAATTCGGTGCTGTCCCAAATGCAACATGAGGTTGCCGCCGCAGATGTCCACATCGGGCCCAGCGACTATGTGCCGTGGCTCAAGGATCGCAAGTGGGCCCACATACGGATGGAAGGCAAAGCCTTTGGAGATGTTCCGCTGATAGTGGACCTGAAACTAGAGGTTCACGACTCTCCCAACTCGGCGGGGATCGTGATCGACGCCGTCCGCTGCTGCAAGCTAGGGTTGGATCGGGGACTGGGTGGGGCGCTAGAGGGCCCAGCCTCGTATTTCATGAAGTCGCCGCCCTTCCAGGTGTCCGACGAGCGGGCTCATGAGCTGACCGCGCTCTTCATCGACGGTCGGGTGGGCGCGAAATGCATCAGCGACCCGGAAGCGCCGATCCACGGAAGAGAACGGAGCGGGGCTTCAACGTCTGACTCTGCGGGGGAGCTGGACGGCGTCGCCGTCAGCAGCGAAGCCTAGGGTCCGACGCGGCCCCTATCTGCAGCTTGGCCGGTGGTTGAGGTGGAAGTGAATTCGGGTAGAGGTGGGGAGGGAGTCGTGCTGGGCGAGCCCGGAAGGGAGGTGCTGAGGCACCGCTCCGGGCCGCCCGCTCCCGGTTGGAGGCAGCGTGGAGCACACCTCGGACTGGCTCTCAGGGTGGCGACCGCTATCACCCAGGGGCTGCCCGAGCCGGTGCGCTATGGGCTTGCCGACATCGGCGGACTGGCGGCACATCGGCTGCTGGCGAGTCGGGCCTCGATCGCAGCGGAGAACTACCTGTCCTTTACTGGGGGCGACCGTGCTTCTGCTGTTCGGCTGACCAGGCGGGCGTTTCGCAACTACGCGCGAACGGTCCTGGACTTCCTCGTGTTGGAGCGGTTGCTGGCTCGGGTCAAAGCCACCCAAGGGGCGCTTGCCACCGAGCCTCTGCGTCGAGAGCTTGCCCAGGGACGGTCGGTAATCGTTGTGACGCCACACTTCGGCAACTGGGACCTTGGCGCTGCGGTCACTGCCACCTGCGGGCGGCCCGTCCACGCCGTGGCGGACCAGTTCGGCCCTCCGGCCGTGGACCAACTGGTGCGGTCAGCGCGGGAGAAATTGGGGGTGAAGGTTATCCCGAGCGGTCCGTCCAGCGCCCGAGAAGCGCTTCGGGCGCTGCGTCGAGGTGAGGTTCTGTGTCTGGCGGCCGACATCGACAAGACCGGGTCCGGTGTGGGCGTAACCTTCCTGGGCAGACCGGTATTTCTCCCAGCTGGGCCAGCCACTTTGGCGATCCGAACCGGAGCCAGCGTCATCCCCGGCTATGTTCGTCGCCTCCCCGCAGGTGGTTACGAGGCGGCACTGCTGGCCCCTCTGCCCCAGCCGACCGACGGACCTACTGAGCAGCGGGTGGCTGAGCTCACCCAGCTTATTGCAGACGCCTTCGAGGAGATGATCAGACTTGATCCGAGCCAGTGGTTCGCCTTTCATCATTTGATCTCCTCGGCCGAGGAGGTCCAGCCCCAGTGACTGGGCTCAAGATCAGGATCTCTGGCCGGACCGCTGGCAAGCTCTCGGCGGCGCCAGAGTTCGCGCCGGACCCCAAGGAGCCGTGGCTTCCGTATGTGGGACTTAGGGTTGCGGAGGCTGCTCTCAGGATGCTGGATCGGCGTGCGGCCTACGCCGTTACCGCTCCGCTCGCGGCGTTCCTCACCACCTGCTGGCCCGCGCATTGGAAGGGCCTGCGGACCAATCTGATCGCGATCCGGCCAGATCTCAACCGTAGGGAAATGCGCCGACTGCTTCGGCGGAACGTCCGAAATTTCCTCAAGGCTTGGATCGATGTGTTGCAGATGGCGCATCGGCCCCAGGAGGCCTGGACTCCATGGCTTCGGATGCGCGATGTCCAGTACCTGGACAGCGCCTCGGAGCTGGGACGGGGCGTCATCATCGTCAGCCTTCACCTCGGGTCATGGGAGGCCGCGATCGCGGCTCTCCAAGGCCGGTTCGAAGCCAAGGGGTCCAAGCTGGCCCTGCTCGCCGAGCAGGTGCGGCCGATTCGTTGCTTCAATTGGCTCGTTGCGGCGAGATCTCGAGTGGGCTGTCAGGTGATTCCGCTCAACGTCGATGCGGCTCGCCGCGGCGATCAGATCGCGGTGCATCGCTCGGGGGCTGCGGCCGTTCGGCAGATCTATCGGATGCTCTCGCACAATGGAGTCGTCGTGATGGCGATCGACCGAGACCTGCTCGGGACCGGTGTACCGGTTCCGTTCTGTGGGCGCAGGGCTTCCATCCCGCTCGGTGCCGTGGAGATCGCCGCCCGTACCGGCGCGGCCATCCTGCCGGTCGCGGTGGTGCGGGACGACCACGACAACTATCTCTGCCGTGCCTACCCACCGATTCAGGTGAAGCTGGGCCCGGACCCGGAGCAGAGTCTTAGGATCGCGGCTCACGATCTCTTGCAGATGCTGGAGCCGGAGCTGCGCGCGCACCCTGACCAGTGGCATGTCATGCATCCCATATTCGGGCCCCCCATGTCTTCCGACGAGATGGAGACCCACTTCTCGCCGGTCGTCGATGGACTCCTGCCATGAAGGTCGCCATGGTCTCCCCATACGACTACGGACGCCCCGGGGGAGTCGGCGAGCACGTGCGGCATCTCTCCTCCGAGCTGCGCTCGCGGGGGATGGAGGTGAGAATCCTCGCGCCCTCAGGTGGCTCCGAAAAGGAGCGAGTGGAGGGTCTGATCTCGTTGGGGCGCCCGATCCCGGTCCCGGCCAATGGCTCGATCGCGCGAATCTCGCTCTCCTTTCACCTCTCGCGGAGAATCCGGGAAGTACTTGCGCGGGAAGCCTTTGACGTGGTTCACATACACGAGCCCTTGATGCCCGCCCTCCCGGTCGATGTGCTCCGTCTCAACCAGACCAGTGTTGCCATCGGAACCTTCCACGCCTACGCGCGTCAGAACCTCGGCTACTACTACGGCAGACCGATCCTACGCCGCCAATTCAAACGCCTCGACGCCTGCATCGCGGTTTCAGAGCCAGCCCGCACATTCGTGGCCCGCTATTTCCCGGCTGACTACACGGTCATCCCCAATGGGATAGATCCCTCATGCTTCCGTCCCGACGCTCCGCCGGCCCCCGGAATCCCCCACCCAGCCCGCCGCACGATCCTCTTTCTCGGGCGTCTGGAAGAGCGGAAGGGGCTCGCCACCCTGCTCGATGCCTATCAGCTTCTGCGCCGGGTGCGGGCGGACTGTCAGCTGGTGGTGGTGGGCGACGGAGGACTCCGCCGCGGCTATGAGCGCCGCGTCGAGGAGGAGGGCATCCCCGACGTGCACTTTGCCGGGTTCGTTCCCGAAGCCGAGAAGCCGGGGTACTTCACGGCAGCCGACATCTATTGCGCGCCCAACACCGGCAAAGAGTCTTTTGGAGTGATCCTACTGGAGGCGATGGCGTCCGGACGGCCGGTTGTGGCGACCGCCATTGACGGTTTCCGTCAGGTCGTGACGGAGGGGAGCCAGGGACTGCTTGTGCCTCCCGGCGACGGGGGGAGCATGGCAACCGCCCTGGGTTTTCTCCTAGACCATCCGGGGGTCAGAGTTGAGATGGGCCAGGCGGGGCGTCGCTCCGCTGAAGGCTATGCATGGCCCCTGGTCGCCGACCGGGTCCTTAGCGTCTACCAGTCAGCGCTCGCCGGGAGCTCCCGCCCCGAGGTGAATTCACTTGTTCAGCACACTGCTCCAGAAATCGGTTAGAGCGGGCGCTCAGCGCTTCGTGGCCGCCGCGCGGCTGGTGAAGGTCAGCCCGAACGTGCTCACGCTGGTCGGCCTGCTGATAACCATGGTGGCGGCCGTCCTGATCGCCTTGAACCAACTGGTCTTCGCCGGCATCGTGCTCCTTCTGGCGGGGTCCTTCGACATTCTTGATGGCGCGGTAGCGAGGGCCTCTGGCCGCATTCACCGGTACGGGGCTTTCCTGGACTCGACAGCCGACCGCTACGGGGAGGGGGCGGTCTATCTTGGTCTGCTCTACCTGTTTCTGGTCCGGGATCACCGGGACCTAGCGGTGTTCCTCATCGTCGCCGCACTGTTGGGGAGCCTGCTGGTCAGCTACGTGCGCGCTCGCGCCCAGTCCCTTGGCTTTACCTGCGACGTGGGCTGGTTCGCCCGTCCCGAGCGGGTTGTCATCACGGCGGTCGGCTTGGTGATCAACCAGATGACGATCGTGCTCTGGATCCTGGCCATTGCCACCAACCTCACGGCGTTGCAGCGAGTGCACGCTGTCTGGCTCCAGTACCGGGCGCAGCTGAGGGGTGAGCCTCATGCGGGCCCCGACGCAGAGGATTCTGCCGGTTCCTCCATGACCGCTTCCCCATCTGCCTCTCGGCACGGGACCGCTCCTAGCTCGACAGGAGCACTCTGAGTAGCGGCGTCGAAGCCGACGAGAGTTGCCGCGACTTTGCGGGGGCTCATCCTGCCGTCAATCGCGAGACCGCCGTCCTTACAAAGCAACTGTCCTCGACCGAATCTTCCCTGCGGACACATGCCCTGCCAGCGGCGTCTGCCGGTGCAACAACTAGCCAATTGAAGGCCGCCCAGGGTGCCAAACTGGAACTGAGATTCAGGAACTAGCACCGGCTGGCTTGGGCGGGCCGTCCCTGGTACCACTCGCTATTGATCTTAAAAACAGGTAGACCGAGTGATCACGCCCAGCCCGGCCCGGGTGTTTACCACAGGTGGTTGACTTGGCATACGTGTCGGGACTAGGATCAGCGCCTACGATTTGGTGAAAGGGTCGAATGGCCAGGTTTCCGGGCTTGGCCCCTTCTCCAGATTCTGATTCGGTTCGGCAGTTTCGAGAGTGGAGGGCGTAGAGACCATGGCAACCGAGATCAAGCCCCTGCATGGCGAGGGCCGTTCAATGTTCGGGCTGAGCGGCATCTGGGGAGAGCTCAGCGCGGAGTTCTTCGGGACGTTCGTTTTACTGGCCTTCGGCGACGGGGTGGTGGCGGCAGCGGTGGCGGGTCTTCCGGGCTCGGGACGTACGGGCGGGCCGACCGTGATCTTCAACGGGGTGGGGGGCTGGCTGCTCATAACGTGGGGTTGGGCATTCGCAGTGGCCTTGGCGGTCTACGTGGCAGGCGGCGTGACCGGGGCGCACCTGAACCCGGCCGTCACCCTTGGACTCGCCGTGAGACGCCGCTTCTCATGGAACAAGGTGCTGCCGTACTGGGGCGCAGAGCTCCTGGGAGCTTTCTTCGGCGGCCTGCTCGTCTACATGGTCTACGGGCCAGCGATCCAGGCCTTCGACATCGCCGCCAAGGCCATCCCCCAGCAGGGCACGGCGCTGGCCACCTACTCGATCTTCGCAACCTTCCCGGCAGCCTACTTTCACGGCAGCAGCCTGGGGCCGTTGATCGACCAGATCGTGGGGACTGCCTTCCTGCTCATCTTCGTGCTGGCGCTGACCGATGGGCGGAACTCGGTGGCGCCGCAGGGAAACATGGGCCCGCTGCTCGTGGGCATCGCCGTGGCCGCGATTGGGATGTCATACGGACCAAACGCCGGCTATGCCATCAACCCCGCTCGTGACTTCGGACCCCGGATGGTCGCCTGGATCTTCGGATGGGGCAAAACCGCGTTCCCTGGAACCTTCAGCTCGGGAGCCTTCCACTTCTCCAATTACTTCTGGGTGCCAATAATCGGGCCCCTGATTGGGGCGGTTGTGGGGGTGATGCTCTACGACTGGTTCATCGGTGACATCCTGGCCTCCAGGATGAAGAAGGGAGAAACTCCCGACCCCGGCCGCACGGTTCCGACCGAGTAGCGGCGGAACCATCATGAAGAAGCTGATCAACAACCCGGAGAACGTGGTCCGAGAGGAGTTGGAGGGCATTGCAGCCGCCCACTCCGACCGGCTGCGGGTCTCTCTGGATCCGTATTACGTGATGCGTTCTGATGCCCCGGTCAAAGGGAAGGTCGCGATCGTCTCCGGCGGAGGCTCTGGTCACGAGCCGATGCATGGGGGGTTCGTGGGCGACGGCATGCTGGATGCCGCCTGCCCTGGGGAGGTCTTTACCTCGCCCACACCCGACCAGATCTTGGCCGCCACCAAGGCGGTGAGCGGTGGAAGTGGAGTGCTACACATCGTCAAGAACTACACCGGTGACATCCTCAACTTCGAGATGGCGGCCGACCTGGCCAAGGAGGAGGGGATCGAGGTGGAGGCGGTCGTGACCAACGACGACGTGGCGGTTCAGGACAGCCTTTACACCGCCGGTCGCCGCGGGGTTGGGGTCACAGTCCTGGCCGAGAAGATCTGCGGCGCCGCCGCGAAGGCGGGTAAGAATTTGTCCGAGGTGGCCGAACTCTGCAGGAAGGTGAACTCCGAGGGCCGCACTATGGGCATGGCTCTGACGTCATGCACGGTGCCCGCCGCAGGAAAGCCGACCTTCGAGCTGGGCGAGGACGAGATGGAGATCGGCGTTGGCATCCATGGCGAACCAGGTCGCCAGCGGCGCAAGGTGGCCCCGGCTGACGAGATCGTGGACCTCATGGCCACCGCCATCACCGATGATCTGCCGTTCAAGACAGGAGACCGGGTGCTCGCTTTCGTAAACGGCATGGGCGGCACCCCTTTGATCGAGCTTTACATCGTCTACCGGGCGCTGGACAAATTCCTGAAGGGGCGAGGGATCAGGGTCGAGCGCAACTTGATCGGCTCCTACATCACCTCCCTGGAGATGGCGGGGTGCTCGATCACGCTGTTGCGACTGGATGACGAGATGCTGGGCTACTGGGATGCCCCAGTGAACACCCCGGGCCTGCGCTGGGGGGCCTGAGGGCGGGATGGGCGGCGGCCGCATGCTGAGAAGGAGCTGAGATGGGTGTCACCTACGAGCAGGCGCAAGCACTCATTGCCAACTTCGCCGCGGCCGTCGCCACCAACAAGGAGTACCTGACCGAACTGGACTCTGCGATTGGCGACGGGGATCACGGGATCAACATGGACAGAGGCATGCGCGCCGTCATGCCCAAGGTAGAGGCGCTCTCGGGGGCGGACATCTCGACGCTGTTTCGAACGGTTGCGATGACCTTGATCTCCACTGTGGGAGGTGCCAGCGGACCTCTCTACGGGACGCTGTTCCTGCAGCTCGGAACCAGCTCGAAGGGCACGGTGGAGCTAGCGCCGTCCGATTGGTCAGAGGGGCTGTCGGCCGCGGTCGCGGCCGTTCAGTCGCGCGGGAAGGCGGTGCCTCACGACAAGACCATGATCGACGCCCTGCTACCAGCCAGTCAGGCTCTGGCGGCGCGACTGGCCGCTGGAGACGACTTCGTGAGCTGTCTGGCGGCCGCCGAGGAGGAGGCGCATCAGGGGGCGCTCGCCACGATACCGCTGGTGGCCCGGCGGGGTCGTGCTAGCTATCTGGGGGAGCGGAGCGCTGGACATCAGGATCCGGGGGCGACCTCCTCCTGGCTGCTCATGACCGCCACGCGGGAGGCCTTCGCGAAGGGGAACTAGGCGCGGGCCGGGGACGCCGAAGAGGATCGCCCCGGGAAGATTTACGGAAGTGGAGGTGGCGCGATGGCAAAGTATGTGGGGGCCCTCGATCAGGGCACCACCAGCACGCGATTCATGATCTTCGACCACTCGGGTACGGTGATCGCGGTCGATCAGAAGGAGCACGAGCAGATCTTCCCCAAGCCGGGCTGGGTCGAGCACGACGCGATGGAGATCTGGCAGCGCAGCCAGGAGGTCATCGCCGGGGCTCTCCAGAAGGCTGGTTGCGTAGCCTCGGATCTGGCGGCGATCGGGGTCACCAACCAGCGCGAGACCGCGGTGGTCTGGGACCGCACGACCGGGAAGCCGGTCCACAATGCGATCGTCTGGCAGGACACCAGGACCGACACCATCTGCAATGAGCTGGCCAAGGACGGGGGACAGAACCGCTTCCAGGCGAAGGTGGGGCTACCGCTCGCAACCTACTTCTCCGGACCCAAGGTACGGTGGATCCTGGACAACGTGCCCGGAGTGCGTGCCAAGGCAGAGAACGGTGACGTGGTCTTCGGCAACATCGATAGCTGGTGCATCTGGAATCTGACCGGTGGGGTCAATGGTGGGCTCCACATCACCGATGTCACCAACGCCAGCCGCACCATGCTGATGGACCTAAAGACCCTCCAATGGGACGACGAGATTCTTGGGGTGATGGGAATCCCCAAGGCAATGCTGCCGACGATCCGCCCCTCCAGCGCGGTCTACGGAAGCTGTGTGTATCCGCTGGAAGGAGTGTCTGTCGCTGGCGACCTGGGCGACCAGCAGGCGGCGGTCTTCGGGCAGACCTGCTTCAGCCCCGGTGAGGCCAAGAATACCTACGGGACCGGCAACTTCCTGCTGCTGAACACGGGGACCTCTCCGGTACCGTCCAAGAGCGGGCTGCTCACGACCCTCGGATACAAGATCGGAGACGAGGCGCCGGTCTATTGCCTGGAAGGGTCGATCGCGATCACCGGTGCGCTGGTGCAATGGCTGCGCGACAACCTCGGCATGATCAAGAGCTCGGTTGAGGTGGAGCAGCTGGCGGCGACGGTTGAGGACAACGGCGGGGTGTACTTCGTGCCCGCCTTCTCGGGGCTGTTCGCCCCGTACTGGCGAAGCGACGCGCGTGGAGTCATCGCCGGACTCACCCGCTACGTCAACAAGGGACACATCGCCAGAGCGGTGCTGGAGGCTACGGCGTGGCAGACCAAGGAGGTGGTCGATGCCATGGACAAGGATTCCGGCGTCGCCCTCACCTCGCTGAAGGTGGACGGCGGAATGGTCCACGATGAGCTTCTGATGCAGGTGCAATCCGACGTTCTGGGCGTCCCTGTGATCAGGCCCAAGGTGGCCGAGACCACCTCGCTCGGGGCCGCCTACGCGGCTGGTCTCGCGGTGGGCTTTTGGAAGCAGCTCGATGAGCTCCGGGCCAACTGGGCGGTGGATCGCACATGGGAGCCGCACATGGACTCTGCCAAGCGTGACAGCCAGTACGCACTCTGGAAGAAGGCGGTGACCCGGACGTTCGATTGGGTGGAATAGACCAAAAGCTCCGAGCACATTAGAAACGGACTTGGCACGCAGTCAGATTGAGACCGATGTCCTGGTTATCGGTGGAGGTTCCACCGGTGCCGGGGTGGCATGGGACGCCGCGTTGCGCGGCCTCCATGTCACCCTGGTCGACCGGGGCGATCTCGCGACCGGCACCACCGGGCGGTTCCACGGGCTCCTCCACTCCGGAGGGCGCTACGTGGTCAAGGATCCGTCCTCCGCCCGCGAGTGTGCCTCGGAGAACCTGATTCTGCGGCGAGTCGCCGCCGACTGCATCGAGGACACGGGGGGAATGTTTGTAACGACCCCCATCGACGATCCCGGCTACGCCGATCGGTTTGTGGCGGGATGTGGGGCAGCCGACATACCCGTGGAGGAGATCGCTGTGGGCGCAGCGCTGGGCCGGGAGCCGCGTCTCAACCCCAGGATAAGTCGCGCCTTTCTGGTCCCCGACGCCTCCATCGACGCTTGGAAGACCGTTTGGGCTTGTGTTCGGGGCGCGACCGCTCGCGGGGCCCATGTCCTGCCCTACCACACGGTGGTTTCGTTGACGATGAAGGCCGACGCTGTCACGGGAGCATGTCTTCTCGACGCTCGCACCGGTGACGAGGTCATGGTCGAAGCACGGTGCACCGTGAACGCCGCCGGAGCGTGGAGTCGCAAAGTCGCTGAACTAGCGGGCTGCGAGGTGGGGGTGGTCCCGGGCAAGGGGATCATGGTCGCGATGAACCATCGAGTCGTCAACACCGTCGTCAACCGCTGCAACATGCCCGGGGACGGGGACATCATCGTCCCGATCCGGACGGTGAGCGTTATTGGCACCACCGATGTCCCGGTCTCCGACCCTGACAACATCGATCCCACCCGCGAGGAGATAGCGGAGATGATGGAGGCTGGCGAAGCATTGGTGCCGGGCTTCAGTCACGGCAGGGCGCTGCGGGTGTGGGCGGGGGCCCGGCCCCTCTTCCCTAAGAGCGCCTCCGGGCAGGTCAGCGACACCAGAGACGTCACCCGGTCGCACTCGGTCTTGGACCACGAGGCGCTCGACGGGGTCGGAAACTTTCTGACCATAACCGGTGGTAAGTTCACGACTTTCCGGCTCATGGCCAAGGACGCGGTGGACCTGGCCGGCCGCAAGCTCGCTCATCCCAAGGAGTGCACGACTGCCTCTGAGCCTCTCCCTGACAGCGAGTCCAGGCGCTACTACTGGATTGGAGCTCGGCAGGAGGAGATGGAGCACGACGCTCCCGATGACCCGCTGATCTGCGAGTGCGAGCTGGTCTCGAGAACCGACCTGCAGGCCGCCATGGCGCGCCGCCCGAACTGGCAGCTGGACGATCTGCGCCGCGCGCTCCGCATCGGGATGGGCCCATGTCAGGGTGGGTTTTGCGCTTTTCGAGTGGCGGCCACGCTCCACCAGGATGGTCAATACGATCGGTTGGCGGCCAACCACGCGCTCCGAGCATTCGTGGAGGAGCGTTGGAAGGGGGTAAAGCTGATCTCGTGGGGTGACCAGCTGCGCCAAACCAGGCTGGACGAGTGGATATTCCAGGGAGTCCTAGATCTGGAACACCTGCCCGAATGACCGGGTTTTGCAGCTCGATTGTGGGTGGTGATCAAGGATGAAGCATGACGTGGTCGTCATCGGCGCCGGACTGGCCGGCCTCACCGCCGGGATACGGTTGGCGCAAGAGGGGCTCGATGTGGCGATGTTTGCCACCGGGCACGGTGCTTTGCCGCTGGCGCCGGCGGTGGTCGATGTGCTCGGCTACGTTCCCCACCGCGTGCAGAACCCCTGGGTCGAACTTCCCGCGTTTGTGGCAAAGCGCTCTCAGCACCCCTACGCGCGCCTCTCCATGGGAGCGCTGGCCGCGAGTGTTGACTGGTTCAAGGACATCGCCGCGCCCCTCGGCTACGCCGGCTCCCTGGAGCGAAACCAACTGCTCCCGACGGCTCTCGGTGGGCTCCGCCCGACTGTGCTGGTGCCAGAGACGATGGTTGCCGGCGAGCTGAGCGGAGGTGGCGATGTGCTGATCGTCGGAATCTCGGGCTACAGGGACTTCTACCCAAGCCTGGTGGCCCAGAACCTGAGCGCTTCGAGCCCAGCTGCTGACTGCCGCATCACCGCTCGAGCGGTGGAGGTTGCGCTGGCGGGGGATCCCCGAGATCTCCGCCCACAGCTGCTGTCCAGGCGGCTCGAGGAGCCACAGGTTCGCGCCGACCTCGCCCGGTCAATCCGCGCAGAGCTGAGGGCTGAAACCGCTGTCGGCCTTCCGGCAGTGCTCGGCCTTGAACGATCCCACGAAGTGTGGAGTGACCTGGAGCAGTGGATAGGACGACCGGTTTTCGAGATTCCGACCATTCCGCCATCCCTGCCGGGCCAACGTCTGCAGGCGCTCCTGATTCAGGTATTTCGCAGGTTCGGAGGTCGGCTCCAGATTGGCAACGCAGTGGTGGCGGGCCACGGCGGCGACGGCCACTTGGAGTCGGTGACGGTGGCCCAGGCCTCGCGAGAGGTGTCGGTGTCAGCCGGGCATTTCGTGCTGGCGACAGGGGGAGTCGGAACGGCCGGCATCGTGGTTGACCGAGCGGGCACCCCCCGCGAGGCAGTATTAGGCCTCCCGGTCAGCTTCGGTGGGCTATCCGGCGAGGTGGGCCGGGAGTACTTTGGGACGCATCCGCTGGACCGCATGGGCGTTGCGGTCGACGCCCGGTTGCGCCCGACCGGAGGTGAATCTGGCCACCTCTTCGCAAACCTCCATGCCGCTGGGGCGACTCTGGCTGGCGCTGAGCCATGGAAGGAAAAGTCAGGTGACGGGATAAGCCTGGCCACTGGGTTTGCCGCCGCCGCCGCGATCCTGGAGGACCGGGCTTGACCGCCGAGCCGCTGGCCCTATTTGAGGTGCGTTCGTCGCTCGATCACTGCGTCAAGTGCACCGTTTGTGAGAGCGCCTGTCCGGTGGCGGCGGTGACCGGACTGTTCCCAGGTCCCAAGACGGTCGGGCCCCAGGCGGAGCGGTTTAGAGCCGGGGACCGCTCCCCTGACCTCTCGGTCGACTACTGCTCCGGCTGCGGCATCTGCTCCCGAGTCTGTCCGCAGGGGGTCCGCATCGCCGAGATCAACTCAAGGGCTCGAGCGCAGCTGAAGCGGGACCGTGGCATCCCCATCCGGGACCAGCTCCTGGCCAGGCCGGGTGTCATGGGGCGGGCGGGCAGGCCGGTGGCCCCCCTCTTCAACTGGGCACTGGCGAACCCCCTGGTGCGGTTGTTGGGCGAGCGGACCATTGGAGTGCACCGGAAGGCGCCGGTTCCCCGAGCGGCTGCTCGCTCTTTCTCCTACTGGGCCTCCCGCCGCCGTCCGTATCGTGCGGAGCGGCGCGTTGTCTACTTCCACGGGTGCAGCACCCAGCACTTTGAGCCAGAGGTGGGCAAGAAGGTGGTCGCTGTGCTCGAACACAACGGCTTCCAGGTTCTGATTCCAAAGCAAGACTGCTGTGGCTTGCCGCTCCAATCAAATGGGATCTTTGAGGCGGCACGGCGGTACGTGAAGCGCTTGGCCAGCCAGCTTTCCGTGCCCGGAAGTGAGGGGCTCCCGGTTATCGCCTCTTCCACCAGCTGCGGGTTGATGCTGAAGAGGGAGGCGCTGGAGATACTCGGGGTTGAGGACGGCCAGCTGGTAGATATCAGTCAGCGCACCTACGACCTCTTCGAATTCCTGCTCGAACTGCATGAGCGCGGAGAGCTCAGCACCGACTTTTTCCCCGTGCCGCTCACGGTGGCCTACCACGCGCCGTGCCAGCAACAGAACCAGCTGATTGGCAAGCCGGCTCTGGAGCTGCTGCGGTTGGTGCCCGGTCTCCGGCTGGTGGAGATGGACCGACTCTGCTGCGGGATCGCCGGCACCTACGGCACCAAGCGCGAGAAATACGACATCGCGATGCGAGTCGGGGATCCGCTCTTCGCCGACATCAAGGATGCCTCACCTGATGTGGTCGCCTGCGACAGCGAGACCTGCCGTTGGCAGATCACCAAGGCGACCGGCATCTCCGCCGTCCACCCTTTGGAGATCCTGTACAGGGCTTATGGCGGATCCTGAAAGAGGTGATCGTGCCAGGGATGTGGCCCGGGTAAGTCTGGTCCTCGTCTCCCACAGCGCCCTGGTCGCGGAGGGAGTGGCTGAGCTGGCAGGCGCGATGGCGAGCTCGGTGAGGATAGTCGCCGCGGGTGGCTTGACCCCTCCCGAGACAGCTCTCGGCACCGACGCCTCCCGGATCGCGGCGGCGATCCGGGAGGCGTGGTCCCCGGCCGGCGTCCTGGTGCTGATGGACCTCGGTAGCGCCATCCTGTCAGCCGAGTTGGCGCGGGACATGCTAGATGCCGACCGGCGGTCGCTGGTGCGGCTGAGTGACGCTCCCTTGGTGGAGGGAGCCGTCGCCGCTGCCGTCGCCGCCGAGATCGGCGAGTCGCTGTCGGCGGTTGCGGAGGCTGCCAGCGCCGGGCTGCAGGGCAAGACGGGCCAGCTGGAACCGCCCTCCGAGACGGCCCCCGAGCAGCCGCCCTCCGCGAGCACCCCGGAAGAGTGGAAGGAGGCTCGCTTTGTTGTTGACCTGCCAATGGGACTTCACGCCAGGCCGGCCGCTCGGCTGATTCAGGCGGCTTCCAATTGGGAAGCTGAGGTCACGGTGAGCAACGCGACCGCCGGACGCGGGCCCGTCAGCGCGCGAAGCCTGAACGCCGTTGCGTCTTTGCAGGTTCGCCAGGGGCAGGAGGTGGTAGTCCGCGCCCGTGGCGCACAAGCCAAGGCGGCGCTGAACGCGACACTAGCCTTGGCCGCGCAGCGCTTCGGCGAGCCTCACGAGGGCCCCAGGACCAAGCAACGGCGTCATGAGGAGCCCGTTGGGCCCCCACCTTCCGGAGCGATTGCGGGAATCGCCGCGTCCCCCGGAATCGCTCTGGGATCGGTGGTGCGTCTCACCCGGCCAGCCCTCACCATTCCCGATACCGCGCCCGGGACCGCCTCCGAGGAGGATCTGGCGCTGACCCTGGCGCTCCAGCGCAGTCGCGAAGAGATGCTGGGAGTGAGGGAGGCTACCAGACGTCGAGCGGGAGAGTACCAGGCTGGAATCATCGACGCCCACATCCTGTTCCTTGAGGATCCCGAACTGGTCGGAGCCGCGCGCCACTTGATCGTGGAGAAGGGGATGGGGGCTGCTCGAGCGTGGGCCCATAGCACCGCTCTCGCCCGCCGGATATGGGACCAGATGGAGGATCCCCACCTGCGCCTGCGCGCTGCCGACCTGGAAGGGGTGGCACAGATGGTCCTGGCTCACCTCCTGAACGCCCCGCAGTCGGCGCCGAACGGCCGGGGTTTGCTGGTGGCGGAGGAGCTAACACCGACGGATACCGCCACCTTGAGCCCTGGCGACATCTTGGGGATCGCGACTGCGGGTGGGGGTCCCACTTCCCACACCGTAATTCTGGCCCGCTCGCTTGGGATCCCCGCCGTGGTCGGGCTTGGGCCAGCTGTGCTGTCCATCCCAGATGGCACCCCGGCGCTTTTGGATGGGGACCACGGGTTCTTCCTTCCCCGCCCGGACCTCGATGCGGCAGAGAGGGCCGGGGAGCACCGCAGAAAGCAGTCTGCCGAGCGGGCAACGGCCCAAAAGGTAGCCCACCTTCCGGCGGCCACGACCGACGGCGTGGCGGTTGAGGTCGCCGCCAACATCGGATCGCTGGTCGACGCCAGGGCCGCCGTCGAGCTCGGGGCGGACGGAGTAGGGCTGCTGCGGACGGAGTTCCTCTTTCAGGAAGCTTCTGAGATGCCGGACGAGCGGACCCAGGTTGATCTCTACGAGGGGATCGCTGAGGTGCTGGGGGGGCGACCGCTCACCATTCGCACGCTCGATGTCGGGGCGGACAAGCCGCTCTCGTATCTTGTCCGTCCGGCGGAGGACAATCCTGCCCTTGGGGTGCGCGGGATACGACTTGGTCTGGAAGAACGCGGACTGCTGCTGACCCAGCTCCGAGCGATTCAGGATGTTTCCCAACGGTTCCGGCTGCGGGTCATGTTCCCGATGGTGGCTACGGCTGCCGAGGTCATCGAGGTAGCCGCCCTGCTGGGCGAGGTCCGTGCGGCGGCGACACCGCCGAATTCCGGGACAATGGAAGTGGGAATCATGGTGGAGGTGCCCGCCGCCGCACTCGCCGCCAGGGCCCTCGCCTCGCTGGTCGACTTCATGTCCATCGGTACCAACGATCTCTCCCAATACACCATGGCCGCCGACAGGACCAACCCGGGTGTGGCAGCATTGGCCGATCCCCTCCACCCCGCAGTCCTGCGACTGATAAAGGAGACCTGCCTGGCCGGAGCAGCTGCCGGGATTTGGGTGGGGGTCTGCGGGGAGCTCGCGGGTGAGCCGAGTGCCACTGAACTACTGCTTGGCCTGGGGGTAAGAGAGTTGTCGATGTCCCCGAGGCGGGTGGCCGAGGTCAAGCAGATGGTCCGAAGCGTGGACTCGGTGCGCGCTGGTCGGCTTGCGGACCGGGCCCTCGGGCTGCGAGGAGCCGACGAAGTTCGCCAGCTGCTCACTGGTGACCCTGTGGCCGGCAGCTGAGCCATCCGTCGGCTGATAGGATCAGGAAGCTGCACAGGCTTCGGCGCGGCCCGCAGGTCAACCTTGGACTCAGCGCCGATCGGTGAGGGAACGCCTTGCGGATATGGTGGGCGGCCCGTCTTGGTACCCCGGCGGCTCCGCTGTGCTTCAGGGGCAGTTGCCACCCGTCCCGGGCACAGGGTGAGCTCCCAGGCCGGTTAGCGGGAGTCTTGTGAGAGCGTCTGGGGCAGCCTCCACCGAACCGGTGAACCCCTCCTCAACCGGCCAGGAGCGCGGTGGGGCATGGCAGACCGGGATGGTGGCCGGGGCGACCGGCTTGAGACTGGTGCTGGCCCCCGTGGTGATGGGCTTGCTCCTCGGCCGGATGGATCTGATCGCAGCCGCGCTCTTCCTATTAGCTGCTCTCACCGACTACCTGGACGGATATCTGGCGCGTCACTGGCGGGTCAGCACGGCGACTGGAAGCTTCCTGGACACCACAGCTGACAAGGTCCTGGTGACCGCCGCCCTCATTGGCCTGGTCGGGATATCCAGAGCCTCGGCGTGGGCAGCGCTCGCGATTGTAGGTCGCGAGCTCGTGGTCATGGGACTCCGCGGCTCCGCTGCGCTCCAGGGGGTACTCATCACCGCTTCCCAATTTGGGCGCCTGAAGGCGGCGATTCAGTTCGTGGCGATTCTCAGCTCCATCCTCAATCTGAGCCGGCCGGTCGGACCGCTTGGACTAGATCAGTGGCTGATGGCGCTGGCTGTCGTGGTGACGCTGGGCTCCGGAATTGACTATCTGATTCGCTTTGCTCGGGTGGCCGTCCGCCAGCAGCGCCCTGGCAATGTGGCCTAGGCCGGTGGCAGAGAAAGCGCTGGTGGTCGGATCGACGGGATTCCTGGGCGGGGCGCTGGTGGCTGCCCTCCTGGAGAGGGGGTCGCCGGTGCGTGCCGGCGTCCGCAACGCCGCTGATGCGGCAAGGCTGGCCGGATTGGGGGCGGAGCCGGCGCTGCTGGACGTGATGGACCCCCCGAGCCTGCGAGAGGCCGCGCGCGGCTGTTCCGTCGTCTATCACGCAGGGGGTATGAACACCATGTGCCCCCGCGAACCCGGCCGACTCTACGATGTGAACGTTCAGGGGGCTCAGAACCTCATTGAGGCCGCGGCCGCGGCCGGGGTCCGCAGGGTCGTCTACACCTCGTCGGCAGCCACCATAGGTGAGGCCAGGGGGACGGTGGCGACCGAGGACAGCCCCCATCGCGGCTGGTTCCTGTCTCATTACGAGCGCTCGAAGTTTCTGGGCGAAGAGCGGGTCTTGGAGAAGGGCCAGGAGCACGACATCGAGGTCGTCTGCGTGAACCCCTCCTCGGTGCAGGGACCGGGGCGGACCCGAGGCACCGCCCGCTGGCTGATCAGCTACGCCAACGGCAAGCTGCGGTGGATGGTCGATACCCGGATCAGCCTGGTCGCAATCGACGATTGCACCAGAGCCCACCTCCTGGCGGCCACCCGAGGTAGGGCCGGTAGACGTTACCTAGTGAACGGCGCCAGTCTGGAGATTCGCGAACTCATGGCGCTGGTGGCCGAGGTCTCCGGCCGCCAGCGTGCGGTTCACCTGGTACCGCCTTGGGTGGCGCTTGGTGCGGGAAGCTTGGTGGGATGGGCATTCGAGGCCCGCCGACGTCGCCCACCGGTGTGCGGTGAGATGGTTCGTACGCTCCTCCATGGCCACACCTACGACGGCACTCGGGCGGCGCAGGAGCTCGGGTTTGACTACACGCCGATGCCGGAGTTCGTTCGCACCACCCTGCGCTGGTATGCGGACCAGGGGCTGGTGCAGGAGATGGTTCCGACCAGATCCGCTTGAGGGCGCGCTCCCTTCGGGAACCGGACCTATACTCGGAGCAGACGGCTTGGCCTCGCGATCGGGCTGAGATGGCCCCTCCATGCGAAGGTGCAGATGGTGGTAGAACCGGAGGGCCGGCGGCCCAGTCCGTGGCGCAAGGAGTACCGGCGAGACCGGGACCTTCCGTGGGCGCGCAGCCCAGCCGCTAGGGCGGTGCGCTCGGCCCTGCTCAACTTCGTGATCGGACCGGTCTTCCGCTACTACGGTCGGCCGACCGTCTTCGGTCTGGAGAATCTTCGAGGGCTGCGCCCACCATTCCTACTGGCCGCCAATCACTCCAGTCACCTCGATACCCCGGCCATCCTGCTGGCGCTGCCCCCCAGTCTGCGTCGGCGCACCCTGGTGGCGGCGGCCGCCGACTACTTCTTCGACGAGGCCTGGAAGGGGGCGCTGGTGGCGCTGGCCGTCGGCGCCATCGCGGTAGAGCGGGAGCGTCCTCCCCGCCAGTCCGTCAAGCTCGTGCGGAGGCTGCTTTCCGAGGGCTGGAATCTTGTCGTCTTCCCCGAAGGGGGCCGCAGCGCCGACGGCAGACTCCACAGCGGCAAACGCGGCATCGCTCACCTGGCGGCTGCGGCCGGGGTGCCGGTGGTGCCCGTGGGAGTGGTGGGCACCTTCGCCGCCCTGCCAGCCGGATATCACTGGCCACGCAGGGCCCAAGTGGAGGTGCACTTTGGGTCGCCTCTGTTCACCGACGGCCACCCCAAGCCTGGTCCGGGGCCGGGTGGCTTGCGCTACGCCACCGAGGGGATCATGGCCTCGATCCAGGCTCTTACCGGCCAGGAGCTGGCCCAAGACGGTGCCCACCCTGGGTCGGCTGGTCGGGTGACCGCTGGCTAAGCTCGCACCGAAGTCGACGAGCTTGACATCCATCGTCGGCTCGTGCCCCTTACGCTATTTGCGGAGGCGGTCTAACCCCGCCACAGTCGGAGAGCGAAGATGAGTCAGCAGATGGTGGCGCCACCGGTGGGAATCGTCATGGGCTCGCGCTCCGACTGGGAGACGATGCGGAGCGCTGCCGAAACCTTGGCGGCGCTGGGGGTCGCCTGCGAGACCCGGGTCGTCTCCGCTCACCGCACTCCTGACCTGCTCTTCAGCTGGGCCGAGAGCGCCGCGGGGCGGGGTATCCAGGTGATCATCGCCGGCGCGGGGGGCGCCGCCCATCTACCGGGGATGGTGGCCTCGAAGACTCATCTTCCGGTCCTCGGGGTCCCGGTGGAGAGCCATGCCCTCAAGGGGATGGACTCGCTGCTCTCGATCGTCCAAATGCCCGCTGGAGTCCCCGTTGGAGCGCTGGCAATCGGCAGGGCGGGTGCCATCAACTCAGCCTTGCTGGCGGTCTCGATCCTGTCGCTCTCCGACCCCGAGCTTCGACGGCGGCTCCTCGAGTGGAGGAAGGAGCAGACGGATCAGGTGCTTCGGCAACCGGACCCCGGCTCTGAGGACGGGGCCCGCAAAGGCTGATGCCGACCAGAATCGGCTGCCTGGGGGGCGGCCAACTGGGGCGGATGCTAGCTCTGGCCGGGCATCCCCTCGGACTTGAGTTCACCTTTCTGGATCCAGCCAGAGGGGCGCCTGCGGGGCAGGTGGCGGAACAGCTGGTTGGCAACTTCGATGACCCAGAGCTGCTTCGACGACTGGGGGAAATCTCCGACCTGGTCACCTTCGAGTTCGAATCCGTGCCGGAGGCGTCAGCCAGTCTGCTGGTGACCTACGCCCCGGTGTTCCCCCCCCCGATGGCCTTGCGAGTGGGTCAGGACCGGCTCCTGGAGAAGCAGCTCTTCGCAAGACTGGGCATCCCAGCTGCTGAATACAGGCAGGTGGACGGTTTGGGCGACCTCCAGCAAGCGTGGCGGCAGATCGGTTCCGGCTCCAGGCTCAAGGCGAGGCGGCTCGGCTACGATGGGCACGGCCAGACCAGAGTCGCCGCCTTCCAAGAGTTGGAGACGGCGTGGCATGAGGTGGGCGGAGTTGCTGCCATCCTCGAGCGGGAGCTCCAATTTGATCGGGAGCTGTCTATCGTCGGGGTCCGTTCGGGGACAGGCAATAGCGCCTTCTATCCGCTGACTGAGAACCACCACCTCGATGCGGTCCTGCGCTGCTCACTGGCGCCGGCCCCCCAGAGTGCCGAGCTGCAGGGTCGGGCCGAGGCTATCTGCGGTCGGATTTTGGAGGCACTCGACTATCGAGGTGTGCTCGCCGTCGAGCTCTTCCAGTTGGGGGGAGACCTTCTGGCCAACGAGATCGCGCCGCGGGTCCACAACTCCGGCCATTGGACACAGGATGGGGCGGTGACCTCTCAGTTCGAGAATCACCTCCGCGCCGGACTGAGCTGGCCAGTGGGTCTGACGGGAGCACGTGGCAAGACGGTCATGATCAACGTGCTCGGACGGCTGCCGAACCCCGCTGAGCTGCTGGCCATTCCGGGGGCCCACCTTCATCTGTACGGAAAGGCCGAGCGCCCGGGGCGCAAACTGGGACATCTGAACCTGGTCGGCGAGGACGGTAGCCAGGTCACCAGCGCCGCCGTCAAGGCTGCGAGTCTGCTGGGCGTGGTTCTGCCGACCCCGCGATATGGAGATTCCTTTTGGCCCTCCTGACGGCTGCCAAGCCGCCTAGCCCCGACCTCTCCATGGTTGTCGGCCACGGCCAGCAGCTTGGCCGACTGCGTCACCAGCTGAGTGAGGCAGCGGTCGCCCACGCCTACTGGATATCCGGACCTCCCCAGGTCGGCAAGACCACGCTGGCCCTGGCCCTAGCCGGTGAGCTGCTCGATGCGGTCGGGTGGCCCGGAGGGCTGGTGGCGCACCCCGACCTCTGGCTGGAGGACGGAGAGGGGACGATCAAGATTGACCGAATCTGCGACCGCGACTTCCACGAGACGGAGGGGCCGACCCTGCAGCACTTCTTGAGCCTTTCCTCGTTCGCGGGCCGCGCCAAGGTCGCCGTCATCGCGAACGCCGACCGGATGTCCCTGGAGGCGTCCAACAGCCTGCTCCGGCTGCTGGAGGAGCCTCCATCCCACTCGGTGATCTGCCTCACCACTTCTCGGCCAGATTCAGAGCGACTCCCCAGCACTCTGCGCAGCCGCTGTCAGGACATCCGGCTGGGCCCTGTTGACGCTGTCCTCATCGCCCCCTGGGTTGCGAGTGTGACCGGCTGTGGCTCCGGCGCTGCGGAGCTGGCGGCCGCTCTCTGCCAGGGCCGCCCCGGTCTGGCCCGGGAGCTGGTCGCAGACCCCGACCTGGAGGAGCGCAGTCGGTCCGCGGTGGCGGCATTGCTGGCCTGCTCGGGGGTCGGCCCGGGGCGGTGGTTGGATCTCAGCCGGGAGCTGGCCGAGCGAGGTCGCGACCGGAACCAGGCGATGTTCGCCGCCCGGAGCTGGGTCGCATTTCTCAGGGACTGTTGCTGCCTCGCGGCTGGCGCACCCGAACTGGCAACCCTTCCTCTTTGGGGGGGGGCGGCGACCTCCTGGGCGACCACCCTCGGACTCCGGGGTTGCCTGAGGCGGTACGATCTGGCCCTGGATGTCCTGTCCCGTCTGGCCGAGATGGCCACGGCGAGGCTGGTGTTGGATAGGTTTCTGCTGCTCACATTCGGGGGCGTTGCCCCGAACCCTCCCGCAATGGGTTCCGAGTGAGCATCGGCACACTCCGGCAGGAGGTGGATCGATGACACTGGTGGTGGGGGTTAAGTTCCGCCGTCACGGGCCGCTCAACTACTACGACCCTGGGGAGGAGGAGCTCGCCCCTGGGGTCAGGATCGTGGCCGAGATCGCGCGGGGGTTGGAGATTGGGGAGGTGGTCATGGCGGCCGCTGATCTAGATACCGCCATGCTTCCCAGCCCGCTGCCTCCTATCCTGCGCCGTGCCAGCTCTGAGGACCTGACCCAGCGCGAGCGGCTGGACGCCAGGCTGCCGGAGGCGATGCGCGTGGCCCGGGAGCTGGTCGAGGAGCGCCATCTGCCTCTCAAGATCGCGAGGGCCGAGATCAGCTTCGACGGGGCTCGAATCCTCTTCGATTTGACAGCCGAGCGCCAGACCCAATATCAGGACTTGGCGAAGGAGCTGGCCACCACCCTGCGCTGTCGGGTCGAGCTACGCCAGATCGGGGCTCGCGATGAGGCGCGGATACAGGACGGCTACGGCCCGTGCGGTAATCGACTCTGCTGCTCGTCCTGGCTGAAGGAGTTCGTGCCGGTGACCATCAAGATGGCCAAAGAGCAGGGTTTGCCGCTCAACCCCACCCGGCTCAATGGGATGTGCGGCAAGCTGAAGTGCTGCCTGCAATACGAGAACGAACAGTACGTGGACTTGAAGCGACGGCTGCCTCGGCCCGGATCGGCGCTGCAGCTCGAAGGCGGCAGTGCCGTGATCACGGAGATCAGCATGGTCCGCGAGCAGGTACTGGTGACCATGACCGAGAGCGGCACGGTGCTTGCCGTTCCCGCGGTCAGTTTGATGCAGGAGCCTCGCGGCGATGACAGTTCGGGCGGTACCGCCACCAGAAGGAGAGGGAGGAGGTCCGCCCCCGGATCAACGGGCTCTACTTCCGCCCGCTAAAGCGCCATCTCCAGATCGCGACGGCCAACGAGCCCAGCATCAGCCCGCCCAGAACGAAAGCGATGGACCGCCGCTGCGACCCGCCGGCATTCGGGCTAGGGGGAACGATCTCCAACTCTGGGATGACCGACCCACGGGTACTCCCAGCAGCCGTGGCGCTCTCAGGTTGTCCGGTAGATGGGTCCGCCGCCTGAATCTCCTCCTCCAGCGCCCGCCGGAACCTGCCGATGATGGACGAGACGGCTCGGTCTCGGGCGTCAGAGCTAACCTCGTCGAGGCGGCCGCGCCCGTCAACCAGGACAGTCAGACGCAGATCGGTGAGACCAGGGCCAGCCTCTCGCAACCGGGCTCGGACTTCCACGTGGCCCCTCCCGTTGCCGCGGACCTCCCGGCCGCTGAGCGTCCAGGTTACCCGTCGACCGGGATCGTCAAGGTGCTGACGGGCGTACCCGCGGTAGGTGACGGCGTGGCCGCCCAGGGTCACCCTGAGGCTCCCGCGGCCATCGTCGCTGACAGTAAGTCCAGGAACCAATCGCAGCGCTCCACCCGAGTCGACCAGGGTCTCCCAGATCCTCTCTGGGGGTGAATTGAGTTCCATCGTCTCGATCAGAGTCACGGATCCTCCTCCTGTTTAAGGTCCGAATCGGGCTCATCAGCATCACCCTCCGCCGGCGGCGACTCGATGGGCTCCCATCCTGGCAGATGTCCTCCTCTGGCGACGGTCGGGGCAGGTGGGGTCAGCGTGGGACGCCTGAGCGTGCTCGGCGTTCGAACCACACTGACAGCCTCCCCCAGAGAGCGGCCCTGCGCCTCCTTTGTCACCACGATGGAGTTTCCCAGGAGGTCCTCCGGGCCCCGGTGATCGGGGCGGAAGATGATCAGAATGCTGCCGCCCAGGAACTGAAAGAAGAAGACGTAGATCCCCACCGGGGAGGGGAGCAACAGGGGTATCCAAAATGGCAGAGAGCGCAGCACGGCATCTCGCGTTCGCAGGGGGCTCCCGTCCACCCTGGTGATCCGCAATCTGAGTGCCAGCTTCCCCAGGGTCGCCGAAAAGCCGAGGTAGGTCGCGATCAAGTAGGCGGCGGTGATCGCCTCCATGGCGATGTAGAAGTGGTATACCGCCGGTTGGTAGTTGGGCGTGTGAGCGACGGCGTTCGCCAGGCCCAGCTTCTGGTGGCTGTTGTAATACCGGAGGGCTTGGGAGAGGGTGGGCCCAGCGATCAGCTGGTAGGCGATCACCTCCGGCACCAGCAGCACCAGGAAATCCAGGGCAGCCGCTGCGAACCTCGGCCAGACCGGCAGTGCCAAGGGCCGGCCGGGACTAGAACTCTGAGTCAACGTTGATCCTTTCCCAGAGGGGCCGCGGAGGCCCGCGGAACCGCCTCTCTGCTTGGATTCTAGGGGGGTCGCGTCCGGCAGCCGTCGCGCGCACGGGAGACGAAGTGGTAACAATCTCAAAGGCCGGCCCGAGCCGGAGCGTTGGGGCACTAATGTGTCGCGATGCAGAAGCCCAGATGGGGCTGTTCAAAGGCGTCATGGCTCTCGACTCTGGCCCCCGCGAGAGCGTTGGTCGCGCGGCGCCTCCGGAGTGGCTCTTGAGGGCAGGGGATGGTTGAGTACGCGCTCATCCTGATGCTGGTCGCCATGGCCGTCATCGTCATATTCATGGTGCTGGGGCACCACGTTGGGGGTCTCTATTCCAATATCTCCAACGGCATCACGCCGGCCCGCAGCTAACCCTATCCTCGGGGCCCTCCGGGCCCTCTGCTATCCTCGGTGTCAGAAGGATGGCGGCCCCCGGCCGTAGCGCGCTGGCACCCAGGAGTTCCAACCCAGATGACATATGTCATTGGCGAGACCTGCATCGACGTCAAGGACAAGTCTTGCGTGGAAGTCTGTCCTGTGGATTGCATCATCGGCGGCGACGAGGATCGGATGCTCTTCATAGACCCGGAGGAGTGCATCGACTGCGGCGCCTGCGTGGACCCGTGCCCGGTCGATGCCATCTACGCCGAGGAGGACCTGCCCGCCGAGTGGGATGAGTACACCGCCATCAACAAGGAGTACTTCGCCGATCGGGAGTCTGCACGGGCCAAGGTGGCGGTTAAGGTGGCCATTCCCGTGGAGCCCGCCTGATCCCTCTTGCGAGTGGCACTTGGTGCTCTAACACCTATTTCTAGGCCACATTCTTGGTGTCATATCCACGATGGCTCTCCGACCGGTGGCTGCTAGCCTGGGCACAGCAGGTGGCGGTCCACGAGGAGGAGCTGAATGGCTATGGCAGTTGAGGGTAAATTGGGAACCGTTCCTGGCACCGATCCACAGGCGGTGATCGCCTTCGCGCGAGACCAGGGGATCAAGTTCGTCGACTACCGCTTCAGCGACCTGCTCGGGCAGTGGCAGCACTTCAGCGTGCCCACCTCCGAGCTAACCGAGCGGGTGTTCGCGGAAGGAGTCGGATTCGACGGCAGCAGCATCAAGGGGTTCCAGGAGATCCAGGAGAGCGACATGCTCCTGCTCCCGGACCCGCGCACCGCGTGCGTCGACCCCATTCTCGAGGTGCCCACGCTCTGGCTCATCTGCGACATCGTCGACCCGGTGACCAAGGCTCGCTACAGCCGCGACCCACGCTACGTCGCTCACAAAGCCGAGGCTCATCTCAGAGCGTCCGGCATAGCGGACACCAGCTATTGGGGTCCCGAGATGGAGTTCTACATCTTCAACTCCATCCGCTTCGACCAGACCGTGAACGAGGCCTATTACCACATCGACTCCGTCGAGGGAATCTGGAACAGCGGCAAGAATGGCGTGCCCAACCAGGGGTTCCGTCCGCGGCTCAAGGAGGGGTACTTCCCGGTGCCGCCGGTCGACAAGCTCCAGGACCTGCGCAGCAGGATCTGCCTGGCGCTGGCTGATGCGGGCCTCGACATCGAGGTGCACCACCACGAAGTCGGCACCGCCGGCCAGAGCGAGATCGACGTGCGCTACGACACCATGGTCGCCATGGCCGACAAGGTCCTGACTCTCAAGTACATCATCAAGAACGTCTGCTACCGCGAGGGTTACACCGCGACGTTCATGCCCAAGCCGCTCTTCGGCGACAACGGCAGTGGGATGCACACCCACCAGTCCCTCTGGCAGCAGGGGTCGCCCCTCTTCTTCGATAGCAACGGCTACGCTTTGCTCAGCGACCTGGCGCGGTGGTACATCGGGGGACTGCTCGCCCATGCGCCGGCGGTCCTCGCCTTTGCGGCGCCGACCACCAATAGCTACCGGCGGCTGGTCCCGGGCTACGAGGCACCCATCAAGCTCGCCTACAGCGCACGCAACCGCAGTGCCTGCATTCGTATCCCGACCTACAGCGAGCGCCCGGCGTTGCGCCGACTCGAGTTCCGGTCTCCAGATGCGACCGCCAACCCGTACCTCGCCTTCTCCGCAATGCTCATGGCGGGGTTGGACGGAATCAGGAACAAGATCGAGCCGCCGGCCCCCGTTGAGGCCGACCTGTACGAGCTCGAAGGAGAGGCCGCGGGGCGGGTCAAAGACCTGCCCGGTAGCCTTGAAGAGGTCCTTTACGCCCTCGAGGGTGACCACGACTTCCTCTACGAGGGAGGGGTCTTCACCGAGGACCTGGTCGAGACCTGGATCGCGCTCAAGCGCCAGCGTGAGGTGGACCCGGTCCGGCTGCGCCCACATCCCTACGAGTTCATGCTCTACGCGGACAGCTGAAGTCGGGACCGCCGCCCCGGGAGGGACCGGGGCGGCGGGTTCCGCCGGAGACATTGCCGACGGAAGGAGGGAGCGGGACATGGTGCTCGCAGCGTTGAAGGGAGGTGCCGCAAGCGTCCCGCTCAGACCTTAAATGTGCGGTGGAGGATTCGGGGCGGCCGTTGCTCCTCCGTGACCCCCAAGTCACAGGAACTTCACGCTGGAGCGCTCACCCGCTACCAGCTGCCGCGGCGGGGGCGGCTTCCGCCGGCTGTCTGGTGCCGACCACCAGGGTGACTCCGGCTAACACCAGCCCCCCGCCGATGAGGGTCGCCGTCCCAGGGTGCTCGCCCCGGATCAGGGTCGCCAGAGCGGTGCCCACCAGCGGCTGGATGAAGAGCAGAGGGGCCAGAGCGCCTGGCATCACCCGCTGCAGCCCATAGAACCAGCCCCAGTAGCCGATGACAGTGGTCACGATCCCGAGGTAGAGGCCGGCCGCCACCACTCCGAGGGTCACTGGTGGCCAGTGGCGGACCGCCAGCGCCGCGAGCCCGGCTGGCCCCCACGCCACGAGGCTACCGGTGACGACCGCGGCCGTGATGAGGAAGGGTGGGTAGCGCGCGACTACCGTCTTGCCCACGATCGTGAACAGTGCCTCGAGCAGGAGTGAGATCACGATCAGCAGGTTGCCCAGCGCCTGGTTGGCCCCGAATCCGGCGGGCAGACGGAGTCCTCCTACGACAACCAAGTAGATCCCCAGTCCGCCCGCTACCAGTCCTACGGTCTCCCAGCGCCGAATCCGCTCTGCCAGGATGAGCACACTGAGCACAACGGTGAACAGCGCCTCGGCGCCAATCAAGAGAGCCATGTCGGTCGCCGTTGTGAGGCTGAGGCCCCAGTACTCGAACGCCTTGTTGCCGACGAATCCGAGCGCGCACATGGCCAGCAGGCGGAGCTGGTCTTGGCGCTCCCGGGGCAGGAGCCTACGGTGCCGCCACAGGTATGGGGCCAGAACGGCCCCCGCGATTGCGAACCGCAGCATGTTGAGACTTGCGAATGGCCAGGTGCTCAGCGCGAGCTTGGCGGTCACGTAGGAGCCGGCAAACAGACAGTTGACGGCGGCCAGGATAAGCAGGGCTCTGCGACGCTGGGTCATCGCTCCGCCGCTCCGTTGGGGCGCAGGTAGGCTGGGTCGGGACTCAGCCGGCGGCCTGGGCCCGCGCAGCCCCCCCTTCGCGAATCGCCAGGGCGGCGAGGGCCGCCTCTGCGACTCCCTCGGCGGTGAGGCCGAACTCGGCCAGGATCTCGGTCTGCGAGCCCTGCGGCAGGAATTGGTCAGGCAGTGCCACCTGACGTACCGGGCAGAGCACTCCGGCGGCCATGAGGGTCTCCATGACAGCCGCTCCCAAGCCGCCTCTGGCGGTGTTGTCCTCGACCGTGACGACAGCCTTGTGGGCTCTGGCCCACTCCGGCAGCCTGCGATCGATCGGCTTCAGGAACCTGGCGTTGACTACAGACGTCGTCACTCCGGAGGCCTTCAGCAGGGAGCAGGCGTTAAGGGCGACCGCCACCATCTTGCCAGCGGCGCAGATCAGGATATCGCTGCCGCCCTCGCGCACGAGCTCCCAATTCAGGCTGGTGAGCGGCCGGATATCGAGAACCCGCTCCCCGGCCGACCCTCTTGGGTACCGGATTGAGAATGGCCCCGGATGCCGCACGGCGGTCGCGGTCAGTCGCCCCAGCTCCGCCGCGTCTTTTGGAGTGGAGACAACCATGTTCGGAACCAGCCGCAGGTAGCTGAGATCAAACATTCCGTGGTGCGAGCTCCCGTCTGGGCCCGTCACTCCCGCTCGATCCAGGACAAAGGTCACTGGCAGTCGGTGGAGGCCCACGTCACATATGACCTGATCGAAGGCGCGCTGCAAGAAGGTGGAGTAGATGCAGACGACCGGGTGAAGGCCGCCCATGGCCAGCCCCGCCGCGAAAGTGACCGCGTGCTGCTCGGCGATGCCCACGTCATAGAACCGGTCGGGGAACCGGGCGGCGAATTTCAGCAGGCCGGTGGAGGAGGCCATCGCGGCCGTGATCGCGACCAGGCTCGGATCCTCCTCGGCCAGTGCCACCAGCACGTCCTCGAAGATGTCCGTATAGCTGACCCCCGCACCATGGATCTTGCCCGTGAGGATGTCGAATGCCCCCACCCCATGGAACTTGTCGATCTCGTCCTCTTCCGCGGGACTGAAGCCGTGGCCCTTGTCGGTGACCACGTGGATAACCACCGGGCCCCGGAGGTTGCGGGCGAGCTTCAGGGCTCCCTCCACCGCGTTCAGGTCGTGACCGTCGATGGGGCCCGAGTACTTGATTCCCAGGTCCTCGAAGAAGACGTTGGGAGAGACCAGCTGTTTGACTCCGCCCTTCAGGCGCCTCGCCATCTCGTGGGCGGGCTCGCCAACTGCCGGAATGGAGCTGAGGAAGTCCCCGATGCCGGATTTGGCAGCCTCGTAGCGGGGATTCAAGCGCAGCCTGGAGAGGTGGTTCGCAATCCCGCCGACCGTGGGGGCGTAGGAGCGTCCGTTGTCGTTGAGGATGATCACGAGGTCGGGACGGAGGGCGCCAATGTTGTTCAGCGCCTCGTAGGCCATGCCGCCGGTGAGTGAACCGTCGCCTACCAGCACCACCACCTTCCCCTGGTCGCCGCGGCGGCGCTTGGCCTGGGCCAGTCCGAGAGCGTAGCTGAGGCCGGTGGAGGCATGGCTGTTCTCGACCACGTCGTGCTCCGACTCCTCCCGGTTAGGGTATCCCGAAAGCCCGCCGGCCTGACGGAGGGTGCCGAACAACTCCTTCCTGCCGGTGAGGATCTTGTGGACATAGGCCTGATGTCCGGTGTCGAAGACGATCTGGTCTCTGGGGCTGTCGAAGACACGGTGCATGGCCAGGGTGATCTCAACCACCCCAAGATTGGGGCCCAGGTGACCACCGGTCTGGGAGACCCGATCTACGAGGAACTCCCTGATCTCCTGGGCCAGCTGCCGACACTCCCCAGCGCTGAGCAGTCGGCAGTCCGCGGGAGAGTTGATTCGGTCCAGCACCGAGCCAGGCGGGACGCCAAGCGTTTCTCGGGGTGCTGGCATAACTTCAAATTATATCCCCGATCCCAGATCGGAGCCCCGATCTCACAGTGGTTTTAGGTGGCGCCATGGGGTCCGTAGCAAGCTCACCGGCCGGCCAGCGCGCCCAGGGCGGTGGGCTGCAGAACGACCCACGTAGCTCCGTGCTTGTGCAGTTGCCCCAGCTGCCGGAGGCATTCGTCTGGGTCTCCCAGCACCGTAAGCAGCGAGAGAATGCCCCGGTCTCCGAGCGCCTTTTCCAGCGCGCCAATGCCGAGTTGCCGGGCCCGTCGGAGCTTACCCTGGATCTCCGGCTCCAGGCCAGATCTCCGTAACAGCGCGGCTCCGGAGCCTGGCGCGTGCAGAATCTCCGCCAGCTGGCGCCGGACGCCGTCAAGGGGCGGATTCCATTCGCCGTCTCGGCGCACCGAGGCGAGACACCAGGCCGTGACCTCCACCTCCTGGGGGTCGCGCCCGGCTGCCCGGGCAGCCGCAGCCACCTGAGAGGCGGCCCAGGCCACATAGGTAGGAGTTGCTCCGCCGTTGAGAACGACTCCATCCGTCAGCCGACCGGCGATAGCGAGGGTCCGCTCCCCACTGGCTCCTAGGAAGAGCGGAATCTTCGGCTCGTCGGGGCTTAGGATCGGGCCCGACTCTGCCGTGACGTACTGGCCGTGGAACGAGACGGTCGCCCCGGATAGGAGCTGGCCCACGACTGTGAGGATTTCGCGCAGCCGGTCGGTGGCGGGTGCGTACGTCATCCCCAGAGCATCCTCGATGTAATCTCTCGAGGTCCGGCCCACCCCGACCAGGGCACGTCCGGGGGCGATTCGAGAGCAGGTCACAGCCTGACGAGCCAGCACCACAGGATGCCGATCCAGCGCTCCCACCAAACCCGGCCCGACCGAAATTGCCCGGGTCCTTCCGAGCACGTGGGCGGTCATGGAGAAGGCGTCTGGCCCCCGAGGTGACTCTGAGATGAACATTCGTTCTACGCCATCCGCCTCCGCCGCACAGGCGATCTCCACCGCTCGCGACGGAGAGGTCCCCCGAACGCCCACAGCGCACCTGAGCAGACCGCACACAGCTCTCATGATGGAGTCGTGCCGACGGGGAGCGCATTATTAGGCGATGATCCAACATAGGACACCTCGGGCCAGGCGCTCGGGCAGAGTTGGGCAGGCGAGTTCGGGAGTTGGTACCCCAAGCCGACAGGAGAGTGGATGGGGCCTCCGGTTGGCTTGGGCTCTGGCGGCCGTCGCCGCGGTATCCGCCCTTGGCAATGTCAGCTCTCTGCTGGTGGTCTCCGCCACCATGGGCCAGGCCGCACCCCCTGACAGCCCGGCAACCTTCCTGCCCGTTCTGGCCGGCGTTCTGATTGGTCTCCTCGGCGATGGCTTGCTCCTCAGCGGAGCGGGCGCGATGCTGCGCCCCGGCTTGCGTTTCACAACCGGTCGTGGGTCAGTCACAGCGGGCCTGGTTCTTCAGCTGGTGGCGGCGGCCGCAGTCGGGACCCTAGAGTCCTCCTGGGTCATAACTGGACTCTATGTGGTGTTGTTGGCGGCCCTGATAGTGCTGTGGCTGCGGCTCGCTCCTGCGGCCGCTCCCCGGCCCGTTGCGCAGCACCCCGAGGAGGGACGGCGGCGACGTCCGGTAGTCACACGGACCGGGCGCTGGACGGTTCCCGGAGCTAACCAACCCATCGAATGGGGCGGGGGAGTTCCGCTGCCCCGTTCAGCTCCTGCCCAGAAGGTCGTCGTCGATGACCCGGAGCCCCGCCGGTCGGGATCGGCCACCTGGAATCGCCCCTGAGCGTCGAGGCACGGACCCAGGGATCACTCGGGGACCCTGATGGCGCCTCCTGGGGTATCCGGGAGGTGGTCATGGGAATCATCGTCGGGGTTCCCGCAGTGCTAGTCGCGGTCTCCGCAGTGGCGATCGTCACCCTCGGGCTTCACCAGGCAGGGCTGATTGGCGCTCTGACCGGAGCCTCCGGGCGGGCGGTGCTCCCGTTCTATAACCTGGCGACCACGGTCGCCTTCTATGCCGTCCTGCTCAGCGTGGTCGCCTTTTTCGCCACCCGTCACCGAGGAAGGCTATGGCAGGAGCTTGGGCTGCGCCGACCTCCGCTTTGGGTGTTCCCGCTGATGCCGGCCTTGGCGTTGGCCCTTCAATTCGTGACCGCTGTGCTGAGCACCGCGCTCTCGCCTTTGCTTGGTGGGATGACCAATCCTCAGGGGTGCAGCATCTCCCAGGGATTCGGGCAGGACGCCTATCTGGGAGTTATAGCGATCGTCCTGATCGCGCCGGTCGTGGAGGAGATAACCTTCCGCGGATTCATTTACGGGGGGTTGAAAGGCCGTTTGGGCACCACCTGGGCGGTGGTCGTCAGCTCGCTCGTCTTCGCCCTGGCCCACACCCTGTCGGTTGGGGGCTCGATCCTGCTCCTCGGGCCCTCGCTGTTCATAGCCGGAGTGGCGCTGGCTCTGGTCTACCAGAGGAGTCGTTCCCTCTACCCCGGGATGGTCCTCCACGCCTCGTTCAACCTGATCGCGGTCGTCCTGATCTTTCTCACCTCAACGGCCAGTAACTGCCACTGAGCCCGCGCTAACGCAGGTCCTGAGCCAGCTGCACCAGGAAGAGCCAGACCTGGTTGGCCTGGAAGCTGTGGCAGGTGGAGTCTGCCAAGCCGCAGTCCTTGGGTCTTTGATCTGGTCCTCCACCTGGGCGCGGAGACGGTGGCGCAGCCCTTTGGGGTCGAAGGGGTTGTAGTTGGCCCTCGGGGTGTGCGGCGCACCATGACTCTTGATCCCTGGGGCCACTTGGAGAGGTCGAGCAGCCCTGAGATCTCCGCCAGCGCGGCCTCCTACAACTCCTTGGTCATGGCTGCGACCCACCTTCTAGATGGGAGCTTGAGGATGGCCTCCCGCGCCGTTTCGGTGACATCGACGCCCCCCGAGAATTCCAACTTCCGGCTCACGCTGGCATTCACGGAGCCGTGGCTGGCGCTCGCCGAGTCCGACAGTACCAGTACCTGCAGACCCTGCTCGGGGTTCTCTCCGCGGGTGGGCAGGGGAAGCTGCGCGAGCGCCCCATCAGGCCCACCGATGGGATTCTTTTCCCTCACCGGGAGGGCATTTCCGCGACTGGGACCGGTCTGCTCAGCCGCCTTTCGAGGAACTATCGAGGTTAGCTCGCCGAGGGGGGGCGCACCGCCCTGAGGTGTTCCGACAGCGCGCGGGACCGGCTGGGCGGTGCGGAGCGATCCGGCTTTTCATTCGGCTCCCATGCGCTGGCTCGCCTCGCCCGCCGGTCCCACGCTGGCTGGCTCAGCGGGCCTCGTTGTGGGGCCCCAGTCCAGGGTGTGCCTTCCGCGGTCCCAGCAGGGGACTCTATGCGCCTCTGGTCATCAGGGGCCTTCCCAAGGCTGCACAAGCGGCCAGAGACACGATAAGAAAGACAGACCCCGCTATCAGAAACGCCGCGGGGGTGCCGGAGGGGGGGTTGCCGTGCAGCACCAGCTGGAATCCGTCGGTGAGGTAGCTAAAGGGCAGGACCTGGGCCACCCAGTAGCGGACGCCCTCTCCCGGGACTCCCGTGAACAGGCCGGATAGAAAGAGCAATGGAGCCAGGATGACAGCTAAGAACAGCATCGCCTCTCCCGCGTTGTCGGTCAGCGTCGCCACCCCGAGCCCGATGGCCCCCGAGAACGCCAGCGTTGCCAGGGCCAGCAGCCAGGTGCTGAGGATGACGATTGGGTCCGGCCGCTGGGCCACCTCCAGGACGGCGAAGATGACCGTCGCCTGCACGCAATCCACCAACCAACCGGCGATGAATATCTCGAGCGAGATCCTCCAGGCGGGGAGCGGCAGCACCGCCAGACGGTCCAGCCAGCCAGCCCCTCGCGACCGGGTCACGCTGACGCCGGTCCCGACGGTCCCCACCATGGCGATGAGGATCGTCAGCAGCATCCCGGCGAAGAACTGCGGTGCTCCCGTGGCGGCCAGTGGGATCACTAGAAGGAGCGGGAACCCCATCTTGATCAACAGCGCCCGGCGCCGGGAGAGGGTCGCCAGCAGTTCCAACTGCCACAACGAGCGGGTCGGACAGCTGGCGGATACGGCTGGCATCGACTGCCCGAGCGTGCCCACTCCGGGCTGATCACTCATGTAGGGTCCTGCCAGTCAACTTCAGAAAGCAGTCCGCCAAACCTGGCTCTCTGACTGAGAGGTCCACCAGGCTCCGATCCAGCCCGCCGAGAGTGGACAGTAGCTCTGCCAGCAGTCCGTCACGCTGGCGGGCCAGCACCACCACACCGCCCTCAATCGGCGCCACCCCCTCAACGCCGGAGACGGCTTCCATCGCCTGTATCGGAAGGGCGCCGCGGCAGCTCAGGCGGATCTCTCTGGTCCCGCCCAGGGAGGACAGGAGGTCTGGGAGAGGCGCGTCACGAACCACCTTGCCATCCATCAGGAAGCACACCCTGGTGGCAACAGCCTCCACAAACTCGGTGTCATTGGTGGAGATGCAGACGGCGGCACCGTTGTGGGCACGCTCTTCCAGAACGGCTCCGATCCAGCGCTGACCAGATACATCCAGGCCCACGGTTGGCTCGTCCAGGAGCATGAGCTCGGGGTTGCCTAGGAGCGCTTCCGCCAGCAGGAGGCGGCGCCGCATACCGTAGGAGTAGGAGGTGACCGGCTCATCGGCCACCTCGGCGAGCTCCGCAGCCACCAGCAGCGGCCCGGCGTCGTTGCTCGGGACACCCTTCACCGATGCGAAGAACCCGAGGTTCGCCTTGGCGCTCAGCTCGTCGGCGTGGGCGGTCGCGTCGAACACAACCCCTAACCTGGATCGGACTCGCGCAGGGGCGGAATCACCAAACCACCGGATTGAGCCCTGCTGGGGGCGGCTCCTAGTGGCGAGGCAACGAAGCAAGGTGGTTTTACCGCTGCCGTTGGGTCCCACCAACGCCAGGATCTCACCCTCTCTTAGCTCGAGGTCTACGGGGCCAACCCCGCGGCCGTTGCGGAACCGTCTTAGGAGCTGTTCGGCCCGGAGCACCGGTGCCTCCATCGGGCTCACGCGCTCAGTCGATGAATTCGATCACGGTGGCGGCGGTTACCTCCACCAGTCCCTGCGGTTCGGTGAACGCCACCTGGAAGACGAGGATCTTCTGTCCGGTCTCCACCTGATGCCCCACCAGCCGGGAGCGGACCATGTTGCTGATGAATCCTGGCGCCCGGTGGTTCACTTTCCGGAGCACCACCCGACCCGCCTGGTCGACCGGTCCGCGGGGCAGAATTGGAGGCATAGGTTGAGTGTAGTTGGGTCTCTCTAAGTTCGCTGCCCAACACGAGGGGTGCCCAGTGTTGCATATTGCCCTACATGCGCTTGATTCACTGCTCCGATGTCCACCTCGACGCCTCCTTCGTGGGGCTTGGCCCGGTGGCGGCACGCCACCGTCGAGCCGCCATTCGACAGACCTTTAGGAGCATCGTGCAGCTGGCGATCGATGAGAGGGCGGACGCGCTCACCATCGGGGGAGATCTCTACGAGGATCTGCGGTCGCAGCGGGAGACCACTCAGTTCCTGCAGCAGGAGCTGGAGCGCGTCGGCTGCCCCGTCCTCATCGCCCCGGGCAACCATGATTACTGGCACTCCGGCTCCCTGTACGCCCGGGAGCGCTGGCCGGCCAACGTGCACATCTACAACAGCGCGGAGTTCACTCCCCGAGACCTCGCGGGGTGGCGGGTGTTCGGTGCGGCCCATCTGCAGCCCAAAGGGACCAAGAACCTGCTCAGTCGGGTGAAGGTCCCCAAGGGGGCCCCTGCGGTAGCGCTGTTTCACGGCTCCGAGCGCGGCCAGCTTCCACTGCAGGGTGAGGGGAAGCAAGACCATGCTCCTTTCCGTGAGGAAGAGATCGGTAAGTCCGGCTTCCAATTCGCCCTGCTTGGCCACTTTCACACTCCCAGAACGACTTCCCACCTGCTCTACCCGGGCAACCCCGAGCCGCTGACCTTTGGAGAGACGGGTGTGCGCGGGGCGGCGGTGGTCGACTTTGGGACGACTCCTCCGATGGTCGATATCCGGCGGGTCGCGACCTTCACCGTGGCCGACCAGGATGTCGACATCACCGGCTGCCTGCACTCCGATTCAATCTACGAGAGGATCGTGGAAGCGCTGCCCACAGCGGCTAACGCGGCGACCAGAGTGCGGCTGACCGGGGAGCTCGGGGCCGGCGTTCGACTGAGCTCTACCGAGTTGCTGGACCGCCTGAGGCTAGAGGACAGGTGCGTTGACCTCGTGCTGGCTTGCCGTCCGCAGCTGGACCTGGATGGCCTGCGGCAGTCTCCGGACGCCCGCGGCCAGTTCGTGCGGGCGCTGATGGCGAGACCGGACTTTGAGAGCGATCTGGTCCAGGCTGCCCTGTTGGCGGGCCTGAACGCCCTGTTGGGAGAGGAGCCGGCGCTGCTGTGAGTTGCCGATCACTCGGCGAGGGCGGCCCATGAGGATCAACTCGGTCAAGCTGGAGCGCTTCGGTGCGCTTCGAGGCATCTACAACCTGGACCCGCTGATCACGGTGATCTACGGCCCCAACGAGTCGGGGAAGAGCACCCTCCACACTGCCCTGCGCGTGGCGCTGGCCGGGGTTGATCTGCCGAGCCGCGGACGGCTGCCGAAGGAGTCCGAGCAGGTCCTGCGCCGCTTCAAGCCATGGAGGGGACAGAACTTCAACGTGGAGGCGGAAGTAGAGCTCGGATCCGGCCGCTACCGCTTCATAAGGGACCTTGCGCAGCCTGACAACTGCCAGGTATTGGACCTGATACGGGGTGGTGATGTCACGGGCCAGTTCCGTCGTGGCCGCACCGTAGATGTGTCGGTCATGTTGGGTATGAGCCGGGAGGCGTTCCTGGCGATCTCAACTGTGGCGCAGGATCAGATCCTGGAGATCAGCGGTAACTCCCTGCAATCCGATCTGCAGCGCGCCATCTCCACCTCGGGAGCCCACACCAGCGTCCGCTCCGCGCTGGAGCTCCTGCGCAGCTGGCGACAGGAGCACCTGCGTGGCGAGCGCACCAACCAAAGACCGATGGACAAGGTGTCAAAGCAGGTGGACGAGGCTCAGAAGCGGCTCTCATGGGCGGTGGAGACCCGTCAACGGCTAGGAGATGAGCTCTCCCAGTTGGAGACACTGCGAGAGCAGCTGGAGGCGACTGAGAAGACCGCGCTTGGCGCTGAGCTTGCCTGGAAAGTGGCCGAGCTGGTGGAGCTGGACCAGGACCTGATAGCCATAGAGGAGATTGACAACTCCCTGGGGTCGATCGTCGCCGCTCCGCTGCCGAAGGATCCACAGGCCATTCAGGAGGCGGCTCTCGGCGCTGCCCGGCTGGCTCAACAGCTGGTCGAGGCTGAGGCGAACGTGGCCCAGCTCGCACCGGCTGACGCCTCACAGGCGAAGTTGGCCGGTGAACTCTCCGTGAGCGAGCTCACCTTCTTGTCTGAGGCTTTGGAGAGGCCTGTCCCGGCCCTGCCGGCCCAGGCCGGCGGAGCATCGAGGTTGGAGCTGCTGGATCGCACCTCCGTCGCTCTGTACCGTTGGTCGTCCGACCTGGTCGCCCTGGTCGGCGGAGTGGTCGGGGTTGCGCTCATCGCTAAAGCGATAACCGCTCCGGCCACCCAGCAGCTCCCGGTGGCGCTCTTCACTGCGGGGTTGCTGGTCCTAGTAGCGGGAGCGGGAGGTTTCCTCATCCTGCAGCGTCGCCTCCGGCGACTGCTCGCGGTCGCGGGCTTCTCCTCGGTTTCCGAACTGCGCAAGGCCAGGCGCAGCCGTGACCCAGAGGTGCTCAAGGCCGTCGCCGCTCAGGAGGAGGTTCTCGCGCAGAGATCAAAGGCTCGGCAGCGGTTGGCCGAGATGGGGCTCTCGCAGTTAGGGGGCGATCAACTTCGCCAGCTGGCGAGGGAGCTCCCGCCTCTCCAGGAGGCGCTGCAGAAGATGGCCTCCTGGCAGTCCACCGCAGATAGGGCCCGGCAAGAGCTGGTGGCGAAGGGGGGGAGGATGGGGCTGTCCGAGACCGACCCGCAGCTCATTGCCAGCCGACTGACGGCGCTCGGCAAGGAGGCTGAGGCTGCGGTCGAGGCCGATCGTAGCCGCAGTGAGCTGCGCCTGCGCCGCGACGAGCGCCTCAACGGCAGAGAGCTCCGCAGCCTAATCTCTCGGGCCGAGGAGCTTCGCACCGAGGTGGGCCGTAGGGCCCGTGCTGGCGCGCCAACCCGGCCGGCGAGACCGGCTGCGGAGTTGAGGGTGGAGTACGACCAAGCGCGCGCCAGGCGCGATCAGGTGCGAGATGAGTTGCTGCCCAAGGAGGGCAGCCTGCAGCAGCAACTGAAGGAGTCGGGCGACCTGGTGGAGTTGGAGGAGCAGCTGGCGGATCTCACCGCTGAGCTCGACCGGATGCTGAGTGCCGAGGCAGCGATCAACCTAGCGATCACGGAGTTGGAGTCAGCGGAAGGAGAGATTCAGAATAGCCTCGCCCCGGTTCTGGCCGAGGGGTTGGCACGTCGGCTGCCGCACCTCACCCATCGTCGCTACTCCCAGGCCTGGGTCGACCCAGAGGACCTGTCCATGCACGTTGCGGCCCCGAACTCCACTCGCCAGGTCCCGGTCGAGAACCTCTCGCAGGGGACCCAGGAGCAGATCTACGTCTGCCTGCGGATGGTTCTGGCCCAGGCTCTTTCGCCCAAGGGCGAGCAGCTGCCCTTGATCTTCGACGACCCGAGCGTCAACTCCGACGATCGCCGGTGCTTCGCACTGCTGGACACCCTTCTTGAACTCTCCCAAACCTCGCAGGTAGTTATTTTTTCCCATGAGCGTCGGGTCGCGGAATGGGCGCAGAAAAAGGCGGTGCCGGTTCTGGCTATGACGGCCGTGCCCGCATCCGCAGATGATGACGGTCCCCCAGCACCGGTGAGCAAGGGGTCCTGAGGGCCGTGCGGATCGTCTCACTGCTGCCCAGCGCTACTGAGATCTGCTTCGCTTTGGGTCTGGGGCCAAGCTTGGCGGGAGTGACTCACGAGTGTGACTTCCCCCCGCAGGCCGAGTACAAGCCGGTCCTAACTGAGAGCGAGCTTGATCACCAGCGGTCCTCGCCAGGCGACATCGACCGCCATGTCCGAGAGGCCGTGCATCAGGGGAGCAGCTTGTATCGGCTGGATCAGGAGGGGTTGCGCCGGGCACGGCCAGACCTGATTCTGACCCAGGAGCTTTGCGAGGTCTGCGCGGTAGCGTACCCCCAGGTCTTGGAGGCCGCCCGGCTGCTCCCGGGCAAGCCAGCGGTCATGTCGATCGAGCCTCACAGCCTGGCGGATGTGATGCGGTCGATCGTCGATGTGGGACAGGCCACCGGCACCAGGGAGCGGGCGAGCGAGTTGGTCCGGAGTCTGTGGGCGCGGGTCGACGCGATAAGGGGGGCGGTGGCGGGTCGGCCCAGGCCCCGGGTTGCCTGCCTGGAGTGGACCGATCCCCTCATGGTCGCGGGTCATTGGGTGCCAGATCAGGTGGACATCGCCGGCGGCACCGACGTCCTCGGGACATCTGGACAGCCCTCGCGCCGGATCTCGATTGACGAGCTGAGGGCGGCGGCCCCAGAGGTGATCGTCTGCATGCCCTGCGGCTTCCGCCTGGAGGGGGCATCCACCCACGCAAAGCAGCTGGCCGCGATTCCGGGCTGGAGTTCCCTGCCCGCGGTCGAGGCCGACCGGGTCTTTGCGGTCGATGGCTCCTGGTACTTCAACCGCCCCGGACCTCGGGTCATCGACGGGATTGAGATCCTCGCCCGCGTGCTCCACGGCGATGCCTGGCGGGGCCCGGTCCCCCAGGCATACGCCAAGGTGGGCTGACCGAAGTTCGCCTCCGACCACTTACGACGCCGTGGCGAGCTGTGGCCTCGGTGTTCAGGCGACCGCTCGGCCGAATGCCCGGGCGGCGCCGGCGACGGCGAGCACCGCCAGCACCCCCACTATGACGATGCCCTCCAGGACCGTAGCGTTGGCCAGATGCCCCAGGAAGATCGATCGCGCCGCGGTCACCGCATGCGAGAGGGGGTTGAGGGTGGAGATCGTCTGCAGCCACGGGGGGGCGAGCGACATCGGCAGCAGGACCCCGGAGAGAAGCAGGAGCGGGAGAGCCGCGGTGAAAACGATCGGCGCAAAGGAATTCTCATCCTTGAGCAGCAGTGCCATCCAGTAGGAGATCGAGGCGAACAACAGGCCAATCAGGCCCACCAGCGCCAGCACCAGCACGATCCCGAGCGGTTGGATGCTGAGTCCGAACGGGAGCGCGATCACGACCAGGATGAGCGACTGCACCAGCAGCGTCAGGGTGTCGCGGAGCGCTCGACCGAGGAGCAGGGCCAGACGGCTGACAGGGGTCACCCGTAGTCGCTCCACCACACCGCCGCGCAGCTCGGAGATCAGGCTGAACCCGACTCCGGCCGCACCGAACAGGCCCAGTTGGACCAGCAGCCCCGGGACGAAGACGTTGTAGGCACCTCCCGGGGGAAAGCCGGGTAGGTGGACTATCGACTTCAGCAAGGGGGCGAACAGCAGTAGGTAGAGGGCTGGCTGGAGGACCCCGACCGCGACCCATGCGGGATTGTGGATGAACAAGGAGAAGTAGCGCTGGAAGACCAGCCAGGTGTCGCGCAGCAGTTTCATTGGTCAGCCTCCCAAGGTGATGGGCGGCTCAAGCCGCCTGCTCCGACTCGCGCAGGGATCGTCCGGTCTGGCGCAGGAACACGTCATCCAGGCTGGGCCGGCTCATAGCCAAAGTCGAGAGAGTCATGCCGCTGCCGTCGAGCAGCCGCAGCAGGGCCGGCGCTGCGGTCTCGCCGCGATCGACGTAGAGCCGCACCAGGTCGCCCTCGAGGCTTGCCTCGCGAACGAATGGCTGGGCAGACACCAAGTCCAGCACCGCCTGACCGGATCCCTCCACTCCGATCGTGACCACATCTCCGGCGACCGCGCGCTTCAGAGCGTCCGGAGTGCCCTCGACCACGATCCGGCCGTGGTCAATGATCGCCAGCCGGTCGCACAGAGCATCGGCCTCCTCCAGGTAGTGCGTCGTGAGGAAGACCGTTGTTCCGAGGTCGTGCAGCTTCCGGACCTCCTCCCACATTCGTGCCCGACTTTGCGGATCGAGCCCGGAGGTGGGCTCGTCCAGGAAGAGCAAATCCGGTGAGTGCACCAGCCCGAGCCCCATGTCCAACCGCCTACGCTGGCCGCCAGAGTAGGTCTTGATCTTGCGGTCGGCGCAGACCTGCAGCTCGAGCGCCTCCACGAGCTCGTCCGCCCGCCGCGAGGCTACGGCACGGGTCATTCCATAGAGCCTTGCCTCGAACACCAGTTCAGTCCTCCCCGTGACCTCGGGGTCGGCTCCGCCCAGCTGGCCCACGTAACCGATTCGGTCCCGCACGCCGGCTGGGTTGCTCAGCAAATCCTGGCCTGCCACCGTGGCCTCGCCTGAGGTAGGGGGCAAGAGGGTGGCAAGCATTCTCAGAGTGGTTGTCTTCCCCGCGCCGTTTGGCCCCAGGAACCCGAATATCTCCCCACCGGTCACCTCAAGGCTGACCCCGGCGACAGCCTCTACAGGCCCTCGTCTGCTCTTGAACGTCCGCCTGAGCTCTCGGGTGATGATCACCGCTCCAGAATCTGGGGCCTTGCTGCTCACTGATTCCTCCTCCTGCCGGGCTTCTCCGCCGGGTCTGCATTTACCTGATTGCTCTCAGCCGTCACCGATTGGTTTGTCAGCGCCGAGTCTGTCGGGGGCATGTCGGCCTGGGCGTGTTGTCGGAACGCCAGAGTAGTCGATGGTCCCGCTTCGGCCCCCGCGCTCTCTGGACCGATGAGATTGAGCCACTCGGGGCTGAACCTCCAACGCCCCGCTTCGGATGCTCTCAATGGCCGACCCGACCCTGGTGGAGCCTCTGAGTCCATCTGCGTCAGCCGGTACTCCCCTTCAAGCAGGAAGAGGGGTGGTAGCCCGGTGCGCTCTGTCAGGACGCGAGTAAGGTCTTGGCTGGGGCGATCATCCCTGATGAGAATGGGCTAGCCAGTCGCTCCGATGCGATGGCCTTGGCGGCGGGCCACACCAGGCCGGCGACGACAGGGGCTAGCCGACCACCGTGCTGACGGTGCCAGCCAACTGCTGCAGATCGTCGAGGGTGTGCCGTTCGATGGGCCGGTGGGTGTGATTCTCGATATCCCGGATCTTGAGTATCTCGATCGGGGTGATGAGCGTCAGGGCCACTCCGTCGCGTCCCGCGCGCGCGGTCCTGCCCACCCGGTGGATGTAGTCCTCGGGGCTGGCGGGAACGTCGTAGTTGATCACGTGGCTGATGTCGTCGATGTCGATTCCTCGGGCCGCCACATCGGTTGCGATCAGGAAACGCACCTTGGAGCCCCGAAAGCGGCTGAGCGCCTTGTCGCGGTCCTGTTGGGAGAGGTCCCCGTGAAGCACAGTGACGTCGTAGCCGCGTCCCAGCAGAATCGTGTGCAGCATGTCCGCATTGCGCTTGGTGGCGGTGAAGATCAATCCGCAGGTGACCCGGGGACTGTCCAGGAGCAGCGACAGCGCCTCGACCTTGTCGGCCCAGGAGCACTCGATGCACCATTGGCTGACGGTGGAGACCAGCTCGGTCTGGCCGCTGACGGAGATGGTCTGCGGGTCACGCATGTGGCGCTCCACGAGGCGATGGATCCACCCGGGGACAGTCGCCGAGAAGAGCAGGGTCTGGCGCTCCTTTGGGGTCTGCTGCAGAATCCGCTCCACATCGGGCGCGAACCCCATGTCCAGCATCCGGTCCGCCTCGTCCAACACCGCGAACCGAATGGACCGAAGGGATAGATTGCCCCGCTGCAGGAGGTCCAGGATCCTTCCAGGTGTGCCCACCACGACCGCCGGATGGCGCAGGAGGCCGTCCAGCTGTCGGCGAATGGGATCTCCGCCGACGACGGCCAGGACCTCGATGGACAGCCCTTGGGCGAGGCGCTCGACCTCCGATGTCACCTGTGCGGCCAGCTCTCGGGTGGGGCAGAGCACCAGCGCCTGCACCTCCGCTCGGCTGGCGTCGAGCCGTTCCAGAACTGGGATCGCAAAAGCGGCGGTCTTGCCGGAGCCGGTCTGGGCCTGACCGATCACGTCCTTTCCTGTGAGAGCGGCAGGGATGGTCGTTGATTGGATCGGGGTTGGGCTGGAGTAGCCCACCGTCGCCAGGGTGACCAGCATCGAAGCCGACAGGCCTAGGTCAGCAAAACTGACTAACGGAACGGGTTCCGGCGGGGCGGCTTCCGTGAAAGCCGTTGTGAAGTTGCGCGCCGCTGGCCGGAAAGGGCGCCTGTGACGAACTGGCAAGGATCTCAATATACCGGAGTTGGTCAGAGTCAGGTGACGTGGATCTGGCCTCACCGCCTCGCGGCCGCTTTTTTGAGTCGGCTCTTCGCCCCCTGACGACAGCTGGTAAGGACGGTTGTGAGGCGCTCCGGTGGTCGACTCGGATCGAGCGTCCACCGTGGTTGCCGCGAGATCGGCGACAATCAGTCGACCATGCAGCTCAGCTTTAGCGTCGACGGCCGACCCCGGGATTTGCCCGCAATTTCCACCCGGTGAGGCCACGCCTTCTGGTCTCGGACCTCGACGGGACTCTCCTGGACCGCCGGTTGGAGCTGGATCCTCGAGATGTCGAGGCTGCGAGAAGGGCCCAGGCGGTCGGCACCCCAATGGCTATCGCCACCGGCCGCATGTACCGCTCAGGGCTCCCCTATGCCCAGCAGCTGGAGACCAGGCTTCCGCTCATCTGCTACCAGGGAGCGCTCGTTCAGGAGCTCCCCCAGGGAGATGTCAAGGGGGCCGTCCTGCTCCGGCGCGAGGTCACCTCTGAGGTCTCCCTGCCCGTGCTGGGACTCGCTCGCGAGCGGGGCTATGCGGTGAATGTGTATCAGGATGACGAGCTGCTAGTCGACGCCGTGACCGCTGACGTGGACTACTACACCAGTGTGGCCCAGGTCACTCCGGTCGTCGCCAAGGACCCGCCGCTGGAAGAGCGGTTGTTGCGAGGCACCACCAAGCTGACGGTGGTTGTAGCGGATGCCACCAGGTTCCCGCAGCTGATGGAAGAGATGTCGGAGCTGGTGGGCGAACTAGCCGAGGTCACCAGCTCGCTGGTCGGCTTCTGTGAGATCACGGCCAAGGATGTGAACAAGGGGGCGGCGGTGCTCTGGCTGTGCCAGCATCTCGGAATCGACCCTCAGGAGGTGGTGGCGGTGGGGGATGCCCCCAACGACCTGCCGATGCTTGAGGTAGTGGGTCATCCAGTCGCCGTGGAAGGGGCTAGCCGGGCGGTCCTGGACTTAGCAGAGTGGGTCACATCCGGACCCGGGCATGGGGGCCTGGCATCCGTGGTCAGCCACTACCAGCTGGACAGGGCCGATGTCAGCTGAGCTTCCGGCATGAGCCTGTCGGTCGGTATCGTTGGCCTTCCCAACGCAGGGAAGTCGACCCTCTTCAACGCCCTCACCAAGGCTCACGTGGCAGTTGGCGCCTTTCCGTTCACCACGATCGAGCCCAACACCGGAGTGGTCCCCGTCCCCGATCCCCGCCTCCAGCAGCTGGCGGAGCTCTTCCACCCCCCGAAGGTGATTCCTGCGACCGTGACCTTCACCGACATTGCTGGCTTGGTGCGCGGTGCCAGTCAAGGAGAGGGACTGGGGAACCAGTTCCTCGGGCACGTCCGCGCTGCCGACGCCATCGCCTTCGTGCTCAGGGCCTTTTCGGCATCTGAAGTGGGGCACCTCGAAGGACAGGTCGACCCGACCCGAGACCTCGAGATCCTGGAGCTCGAGTTGGCACTCGCGGACCTCGGAGCCCTCGACCGGCGGCTGGACCGCGCCGGCCGGACAGCTCGCGCAGGGGCCGGCGGCAAGGAGGCGCAGATAGAGGCCGGAGCGCTCGCCCGGGTCCGCGCCGCCCTCGACCAGGGAATCCCCGCCAGGGCGGTGAAATTTGCCAAGGATGAGGAGCCGTTCGTGCGCGAGTGCCAACTTCTGACCGCCAAGCCCGTCATTTACGTGGCCAATGTGGACGAGGATGAGCTGGGGCGGAACCCGGAATCGGGGCCGGCTGCCCCAATCCTGGCCCGTGCCCAGAAAGAGGGAGCGGACTTTGTCGCTGTCTCGGCCAAGTTGGAGGCAGAGCTGAGCGAGTTGGAGGCGGGCGAGGCGGGCGAGTTCCTTTCCGGTATGGGGCTGGAGGAGGCGGGGCTCCCCCGGCTGAGCCGGGCCGGCTACCACGCCCTGAGGCTGCTGACCTTCTTCACCGCGGGAGAGAAAGAGGTCAGAGCGTGGACCGTGCGCGAGGGTTCCACCGCCGTTGACGCCGCCGGAGCCATCCACACCGATTTCGCCAAGGGCTTCATCAGGGCGGAGGTATGCAACTGGGCTGAGCTGGTGGCAGCAAGCGGCTACCCGGGCGTGAGGGAGCGGGGGCAGCGACGTCTGGAGGGGAAGGAATATCTGACCAAGGACGGCGACGTCATGCACTTCCTCTTCAACGTCTGACCTCGGCGCGGCACCTCAGGGCGCGCCGGGGTGGTACGTGCCGAAGGAGAATAGATGCCCCTCCAGGTCGAGGGCCTGTACTCACGGTGGCGCCGTCGCTCCCTCGAAACAGGCCCGCCTCGTGATGCCGAAGACCTCGTTAAGCCAGGCGATCGCCAAGTCGGGGTCGCGATATCGCAGAACCGAGTAGACGCTAGTGGAGCGTCTCAGTTTTGACGTGCGACTTCCAGAGAGCAGCACGGCCCCGAGGGCACACATCTCGACCGCCAGGACGGAAGCCAATCCTGAGAAGGTTCGGTGCGGCCGGGTGGCCCTAGAGCAAACCATCGCTTAAGGCCGTGACAATACACTGGCCGTCTAGCTCGACGTGACCAGGGTGCCACTGAGGGTCGGGTTACCGGGCGGTGTGAGCACCCCTATTTGGTTGTGATCGAGAAGTCGCACGGGCAGTTGTCGAGTCGACTCAGCGACCACCGTGGCCGGGGCACGACGACTGGGCCGATACGGGTGCCGCCCGCTCAACCGAGGAGAGCACAACTGATGCGGATCGCTGTCATCTCTGATATCCACGGCAACCTGCTCGCACTGGACAGTGTCCTGGCCGACATCGAGAGCCGATCCGTAGATCTCGTTGTCAACCTCGGCGACTTGTTGTCAGGAGGGCTGCAGCCGCGAGAGACCGGCGACCGGCTTCTGTCCCTGGATCTCCTCACCGTCCGCGGCAACCACGAACGCCAGGTACTCACTCTGCCACGGGAGCAGATGAGCCGCTCTGATGGTCTCGCCTACGACACCATGTCGGTCGAGCAGCGCGAGTGGTTCGCTTCTCTGCCGGTACAGGCCGAGCCGGCACCGGGAGTGCTGGCCTTCCACGCCTCACCAACCGACGACCTCGTCTACCTGCTCGAGACCGTGGATGCGTCTGGAGCCCATCCGGCAACCGAGACCGAGGTTCTCTCTCGCCTCGGTCCCCAGCACGGCCGGACGCTGCTGCTGGGGGGGCACACCCACCTGCAACGCTCGATGCTGCTTGCCACCGGACCACTCGTGGTCAACCCCGGCAGCGTCGGCTGGCCAGCCTTCGCCGATGACACCCCGTTCCCGCATGCGATGGAGGCCGGGACTCCGCACGCTCGATATGCCATCGTGGACGACGCCTCCGGCCGCTGGGCGATCGACTTCCACCTTGTCGACTACGACTGGGAGGCAGCCGCCCGCATAGCTGAACGCAACGACCGCTCCGACGTGGCCCACGCACTACGCACCGGTCGTACCGTACCGGCGTGAGCAGTCGACATGATCACCGGGTCTGGACTATTCGGACCGGTGGGCGATGGCTGAGCCCGCGAACGCTCGGATTTAGTTGGGTTCCGCCGAGTACCCCACCTAGCAGGGTGGTGAAATAGGGTGGCCAGCCTGTCAGCGTCTTGGATGGATGTCAACCGCATCTACTTGGGGGTCCGATCCACCAACCGGTGGAGCTCACAGTTGAGATGGCCCTGGGCACTGAAACTAATGCAATGAGCTACCTCGGCCAGGGATTGTGGCGGCTGGCCAGATCCAGCATCTGCCGCAACTGGGGGCCGCGTAAGAGCTCTTCACGCTCCCCGGCCCGGTCGGCCAGTTGCTAAAGGGGAACCCCCAACCAGTGCCCGGGCGCCCAGAGGTGTCAGGTCGACCTGGAACCCGGCTTGAGCTCACGCGCCAGCACGTTTGCCGGCAGGAGGTGCGGGCCCCCCCGCGAACGAGGTCCTGACCTCGCCGTTCACGGTGCGGGGAGCGCTGCAGATGACGACCAGCGAAACTCGGAGGCTCGGCAGCTCACGCTACACCCGATGCGGTCCGTTCTCATAAAAGCTCTGTTGGCGAACGACCACGCCAGTTAGGGCTGCCGAGTGAAGACCCGTGCTCCCCGCTTCCGCAGCCTTTGCGAGCCACCCCGAGGGCCACTGGCTGCCCTAACCGGCGAGTGACGGGGCCACGATCAGGTGGCCCTGGTCGACGTCTACGATGAAGACCACCGTCCCGGCTGTGATCGGGTCGCCGTAGGCGGAGAGGGCGGGCCAGTCCTCCCCTCTCACATGGACCGCTCCCAGATGGATCCGCCCAGGGATGGGAGTGGTCACCGTGCCCTCCTCACCGGCCAACGCCTCGATTCCATTGCGCATCGCCAGATCAGGCCGAGTGAACCGCGACATCGGGCGGCATAGCCGACGTCCAGGACCTCACCCCGGCACCCCTCTAGGAGGGCTTGCCTTCGCCGTCCCCGCGCTTGGGTCGGGAAGGAGCGTCTCCGACAGCGGCCTTCCCGTTGCCGGGGGCAGGCCCAGCGACCGGACCGACCGGGGGCCCCATGGTGCTAACGAGGGCCTGTGCCGCTCCCATGAGACCGGCGAAATCGGCGGGAACTATCAGCTTGGAGTTGGGGCTGTCGGCCAGCTTCGCCAGGTTCTTCAGCTGCCAGAAGGCGAGCACATCCGGACTCGCCTTGCCATCGTGGATCGCCTTGAAGACCGAGTCGATGGCAGCGGATTCCCCGAGGGCCTCCAGCTTCTGGCTCTCCTGGTTGCCCTGGGCTTCAAGGATCTGAGCCTGCTTCTTCGCCTCGGCAGCCAGCACCGTGGCCTGCTTCTGCGCGGTGGCGCGGGTGATGTTGGCCTGCGCTTCACCCTCCGCCTGGTTGATCGCCGCCTGCTTGTCCCCCTCGGACTTGAGGATCACCGACCGCTTGTGCTGGTCAGCCTCCTTCTGCTCCTCCATCGCCCGCAAGATGTTCTGCGGGGGCAGGATGTCCAACACCTCGATCCGGTTGACCCGAACCCCCCACTTCTCGGTGGCCTCAGCGATGTGCTCACTGAGGAGGGTGTTGATGCGCTGTCGTTCGGAGAGTGCCTCATCGAGGGTCATGGTGCCGAAGACAGCTCTCAGCGCGGTCCTGCCTATCTGGTCGATGGCCACCAGATAGTCCTGAACCTCGAAGAGCGCCTTGTTGACATCGACGACCTGATGGAAGATCGTGGCGCTGACCCCAACTGCCACATTGTCCTTGGTGATGACGTCCTGTTTGTCACCCCGCCGGGGAACTTCGCGCATGTCGACACGAGTCATGCTGTCCACAATCGGGATGAGGAAGACCAGTCCCGGGTTGTGGACAGCGTGGAAGCGCCCCAGCCGCTTGAGCACGCCCTTCTGCCCCTGCTGAACCACCCTCACCATGACCTTCAGGAGGATGGCAACCAGGACGACTACGACGATCAGGCTTACGAGAGCGCCCACGGTCCGCACGTTAGCAGAACGAAAGCCAAGATGGAGCGCCGAGCGCAACCTACTGCAGGCGGGGAGGCCTAGTCGGGACTGAATGGCCGAACGACGGCGCTGGAGGCGGGCGTGGCAGCCGACCTCCCCGTGTTGCAATCTCGGCGGCGTGCACCCACCGTGCGTCACCAGACTCACCTGACTAGGGGGGCGGCCTGGTGTCAGCGGGGGGGACCCACCGGTTGCTTCCTGGGAGGAACTCGAGTGACCGCCAAAGCTAGATGGTCGTGGTCAAGCTGGTATCGACTAGCCGTCCAGCTCAGGACCGAAGAAATTGTGACAACCCCCTTGCGCTATCCCACATTGTGTGGTTGAATTGCCTCTGGGCACAAGATGTGGCCCCACACGCATCGCCCACGCAGGCAGTGGGCGCTGGCACTACTCCGTTCCCCTCCTTCTTGAAACTGACCCCCTCCCGCCGGCGCTCGCTGCCTGCACCGTCGATTCGGTACCGCACTGCGGACTTTGAGTAAACTGGCGCCGCCCAACCCTCGCCCCTGTGGGGCTGTTCAGCGGAGCCACAATTGGCCAGACGTACCAAGCGTCGCGGGACGCCGCCACCTCGGAAGCGGCCAACCGCTCCTGCGGCCGGAGGCGCTACGGCGCCGGAAGTGGCAGCGGTTCCTGCGGCCGATCTGTCGGCGGTGCAGGCTGGTCCTGAGCGCGTGCTGGATGCCGGGACCGCCCCACCCCCTCCGCGGGTTCCCGCGCCCTCGCGGCTTCCTCGCCGGCGCGGGCCGGCTCCGGCGGAGGCACCGCGGCAGGAGCCGGCTCCGGCGCCGGAACCAGTGGTACAGGTTGCCTCTGAGTCGCTGCTACCGCGCCGTACGAAGGTGGCGGGCCGGGCTGAGATCAGACGCCGCCAGGAAGCAAATCTGGAGCCACTGGACGACAGCCCGGCGGTCCCTCTGGACCGGACTCCATACCTGCCCATGGACGTGCGGCGGGTCGCCCTGGTCTCCACGATGATGCTGGTGCTCGTGATCGCAGGGTTGGTCTTCATACACTGATCCCGACGGGCGGCCGGGTCCGGAGAGCACCCTATACTCGCGGACATGCGGGTGATCCTCTACACCGGCAAGGGTGGTGTCGGTAAGACCACCATCGCGGCCGCCACCGCGGTGCGCTGCGCCAAGCGCGGCCTGAAGACCCTGGTCATCTCCACCGACGCCGCCCACAGCCTGGGCGACTCGCTGGACTGTGAGATCGGGCCCGAGCCGGTGCAGATCTCCGAAAACCTCTTCGCCCAAGAGGTCAACGCCCTGCATGAGATGGAGGGGCACTGGGAGAAGATCCACGAGTACCTAGCGGCCCTCTTCAACTCCCAGGGGGTTGACGACATCATCGCCGAGGAGCTGGCCACCCCGCCGGGGATGGAGGAGATCGCGAGCCTGATGTGGATCCGCCGCCACTCGGAGCGCGGCGAGTTTGACGTGCTCGTCGTCGACTGCGCTCCGACAGGTGAGACGCTGCAGCTGCTGGCGTTCCCGGACGTGGCGAGGTGGTACCTCAACAAGATCTTCCCGATCGAGAGAAGGGTCATGAAGCTCGCCCGTCCGATGGTCCAGCCCTTCATCGGGATCCCCCTGCCGCCCGACGAGATCTACGGCTCGGTGCGGAAGCTCCTGGTGGACCTCGACTCGATGAAGGAGGTGCTCAGCGACCCCAAGTCCTGCACCGTGCGGATCGTACTCAACCTGGAGAAGATGGTGATCAAAGAGGCGCAGCGTGCGTTCACCTACCTCAACCTGTACGACTACCAGGTGGATGCGATCCTCGTGAACCGAGTTCTGCCGGAGGAGGTCGGGGAGGGGTACTTTTCCGATTGGCGTCGGGTCCAGGCGAAGTACTCCGAACAGGTGGAGGAGACCTTCGCTCCCGTCCCGATTCTGCACTCCCGTCTGTTTGACCATGAGATCGTGGGGACGGAGAATTTGGATGAGCTCGGCAGATCGCTCTTCGGTGACACCGCTCCGGAGGCGATCCTGTACCAGGCGAAAGCTCAGGCGCTACGCAAGGTCGGCGACGAGTACGTCCTCTCGATGCAGATCCCCTTCGTCAGCCGAGAACAGGTGGAGCTGACCCAAAAGGACGATGAGCTGTACATCAGCGTCGGTCCCTACAAGCGCGAGATTTCGCTGCCCAGGGTGCTACGGGGTAAGGTCACCCGCTCCGCTCGGCTTGAGGCCGGCCAGCTCCTGATCCATTTCGCGAGGGCCAGCTGATGCCGGGAAGGCCCACCAACAATGTAGGGGAGATGGCGGCGCACCTCTTGGGGGATGTGGTGATCCACGTCGCGCATCAGCTGGAGGAGATCCTGCCTGCCGAAGCGAGAATCCACCTCATCCGGGCGCAGCGCGAGTTACTGCTAGCTGCGGTGGCGGCGCTCGAGCACCACCAGGCGCGCGAGTACCAAGAGCCGGCCGAGACCCCCAGGCGCAGGGCCAGGCGGGTCCGCAAGATTTCCCTGGACTGATAGGCGGTGCTCGGCAGCGGGGTTGAGTTCTACCTCGTCTTGGTGATCTTCGCGATCCCTGGCATCGCCCTGGGATTTACGGTTCACGAGTACTGCCACGCGGCGGTCGCGACCGGCTACGGCGATCCCACCCCTCGTCGGCAGGGGAGGCTCAGCCTCAACCCCGCCAATCAGGTTGACCCGCTGGGTCTGGTGATGCTCTTGGTCATCGGTTTCGGCTTCGCCCGGCCGGTGATGTTCAACCCGCAGTACGTGCGCACCGGTCGGCAGCGGGCGTGGCTGTCGGCGGCAGGTCCGATCAGCAACCTCCTGGTTGCCGCGGGGCTCGGGGTGATCCTGCGCATTCTCTTGGCAACCAACCCTTGGCTCTCGACCTGCGCCCTCCCCAGCTTCAACCTTCCCGTGCTGGGATTCGTGTACTGGTTTCTGGTGGAGGCCTTCTACGTCAACGTGATCTTGTTCGTCTTCAATCTCATCCCGATCCCACCGCTGGACGGGTTCGGGGTGGCAGAGGGGCTCCTGGGCTCCCGTTTTCCCGCGCCCTTCCGGTGGGCGCAGCTCCATCGCAGCGGAATCTACATCGGACTCATCCTGCTGGTTCTGGTGGTGCCCAACTTGACCGGGGGGGGATTCAGCCCGCTCTCCTATCCCCTGCTCGCCGCCTTCGACGGGCTCTGGTCGCATGTTGTCCAGGGCCCGGTCCCCACCATCTTCTTCCCCAATTTGGAGGTCCTCCTATATCAGGGGGGGTCTGGATTCGCAGCCGCGCTGGGGACCCCGTGTCTGGTCACCTGATGAGCCGGATCGTCGGGGCCCAAGCCGTCATCATCGATGACTCCCGCCGAGTTCTCCTCCAGCTTCGCCCCTGGCCACCTGGGTGGGAACCGCCAGGGGGGCACGTGGGGGCGGACGAGGATCCCGCCGAGACGGTGGTGCGGGAGACTCGGGAGGAGTGCGGCCTCGAAATCGCAATCGAGCGACCGACCGGGACGTACCACTTTCGGGGTATCCGAGTCGGCGCCGATCAGGTCTTCCGCGCCCATGTCGTGGGCGGAGCCCCTCGACGAACCAAGGAGGCTCTTGCGCTGGCGTGGGTGACCACCGAACAACTGCCGCGAGCCCTCTTCCCCTGGTACCGCCAGCGGATCCTAGACGCGATGGCTCCGCTGGGCCAAGCTCCATTCGAGCGCTGGCAGAGCGTCGATCTTGGGCACGTCATGCGCCATGGGGCGGCCCTGACGGCGGAGCTGGGAGGCGTCGTCGGGACCCGCCTGGGACAGTTGCGGAGCCCCTGATCCCTTGGGAGTAGCGGCGCTGTTCCTGGCCGGCCTGTTCCTGATGCTGGCGGCAGCGGCGCTCTTCACCAACGCCGTGGAGTGGCAGGCGGGCAAGCTCGGCTTGGGCCATCAGGCAACCGGCAGCGTACTAGCTGCCATCGGCACGGCTCTACCGGAGAGCATAGTTCCGGTGGTGGCCCTCATCGGGGGGGGGGCTGGGGCCGCGGCCACCGCCACCGGGGCCATCCTGGGGGCCCCCTTCATGCTTGCCACGCTCGGGCTTGGCCTGACGGCCGCCGTCTGCCTGGCGACCGGGCGGTCTCGTCTCCACATCCCGGGTGCCGCGAGCCGGGGAGTGCTCTACACCTTTCTGGTCAGCTACCTACTCTTGATTGGGGGAGCGTTCGTGCCCACTCCGCTGCGCTTCGCGGATGCGGTTGTCCTTGCAGCCCTCTATGCCCTCTTCGTCCGCCGCAGCCTGCGCGGAAACAGGCCTACTGAGGAAGTCCAGGAGCGGCTGCTGGCGGGACGGTTGCTCCGCCGGCCCACGCCATCGAAGTGGCTCGGCTCCGCCCAACTCCTGGTGGCGCTGGCCGGACTGTCAGCCGCCAGCGAGCTGTTCCTGCTGGCGCTCCACGGTATAGCGGGCGCCGTGGGTTTGTCCGTCTTGGTCCTGGCGCTGCTTCTGGTGCCGGTCGCCACCGAGCTGCCGGAGATGGCCGCGGGTTCGCTCTGGGTCGCCCGGGGCCGTGACGTGCTGGCGCTGGGCAACGTCACCGGAGCCATGGTCTTTCAGGCAACCGTGCCAGCCATCATCGGTCTGTGCTTCACCCCCTGGAACCCATCCGGGATGGGGTTCCTCGCGGCCGCCGTGACCATCACCGGTGCGCTGGTGGCGGTCGCTGCGACCGGGGAGAGGGGACTGGATGCGCGGGTGGTGGCACCGGTCGGATTTGGCCTCTACGCCCTCTATGTCGTGGCGGTCATCGTGGGGCGACCCTGACGGCTTTTCAACGCAGCGAGCCAGGATGCTGTTGACTAGGATGGTGTCCTCCTCGCTGCGCCCCCACGCCGCGGCCGGGGGCCGGGCGGTGCTGCTGGGGGTTCTGATACCCGCGCTGCTGGCGCTGGTTCTTTCCTCGTGCGGCCAAGAGCTTCCGGCAGTCGGGACCATCACTCGTCACACCGCGACCGCAATGGCGCACTCCTCGTATCGGATCAGCGGCACCGCCAAGGCCGGCCTAACCACCACCACCTTCTCAGTTGTGACCTTCCCCGATGGCAACTTCAGCGGCAGGGTGGTGACCATCGTTCCCGGGTCACCGAGTCTCAGCCTCCAGGTGGTTGCCTACGGCTCTTCGGTCTATGTGCTCTCACCTTTGGGACTGGCCCAACTGGGGATCACCTCGCTGCCGGGAAATCTGAACCCCGACACCACCTGGATCGTGCAGACCCCGACCACTGCCAGCCGCTACCGACAGAGTCTCGCCCCCTTCACTGGCCCCGGACTGGAGACCACGCTGAAGACATACCTGAAGGCGCCGCTGTCAGTCGGGAACTCCAGTTGGCACGGAGTTCCCGACTGGCTGGTGGAGGAGGGCTCTGCCAGTTCATCATTACGTCTGTACATAGCGAAAGGGAGCTACCACTTGTTGCAGCTGACCGTCACCGGCCGGGCCTCAATATCCCTCAAATACGACCTCTTCGGCCGGGTCGCCGTCGTAACGCCACCGCCTGCCGCCCAGGTCTACTCGCCACCCGCAGCGGCTCCCGGGTCCTGACGTGGTGCTCATCGGTGCGCACGTCTCCACAAAGGGCGGGATCCTGACGTCGTTCGATCGGGCGCTTGCTATCGGGGCGAAAGCTGTGCAGGTCCACCCCACCCCCCCCCAGACCTGGCGTCGCCTCGAGCCATCGCAGGAGACCGTGGAGGCATTCCGCCTGCGCATGGAGGAAACCGGACTCGACGCCTTCTTCTTCCACGCGGTCTACCTCATCAACCTCGCCACGGCCAGAGACGACCTGCTCGCATCATCGGAGGCCTCCCTGACGCACTGTCTGGAGCTTGCGAACACCTTGGGGGTTCGTGGGGTGATCTTCCACCCAGGGTCCCACAAGGGGCTGGGGTTTGAGGCCACGTTGCCTCAGATGGGGGCGGCGATGTCTGCAGCGCTGGCCGCCTCCCCCGGGAAGAGCCTGCTCCTCATCGAGAACAGCGCGGGCGCCGGCAACAACATCGGCAGCACATTCGCCCAGCTCCGACAGATGCTGGAAGCGGTCGACAATGAGCGCGTGGGAGTCTGCCTCGACACCGCCCACGCCTTCACGGCGGGCTACGACCTATCCACGCCGGACGGCCTTCGGGCGATGACCGCGGAGCTGGAATCGGAGATTGGAGGTGATCGGCTGTATGCGGTTCACGCCAACGACTCGAAGGCGCCTCTCGGCTCGAATCGCGACCGCCACGAGAACATTGGTGACGGTTGCATCGGCAGCGATGCCTTCGGTCGCATGCTCAAGGACCCGCTCCTCAGCCGCGCCCCATTTCTCCTGGAGGTGCCAGGGCTGGAGCATGACGGACCCGACCGGGCCAACGTTGACAGGCTGCGCCAGTTGGCCGGACTCGATCCGGCTCGCAGCTGAGGTCGGCCTGATGTCCCAGACACAGCAGCTCACCATCGTCGGGGTCGACCTTGGTGGCACCTGGGTGAGAGCCGCTAGCTTTGCATCCGATGGAACCATCGCCAAGCGGGCCCGGGTGAGGACAGCTTCCACACTGGGACCCCAAGGGGTGGCTGACCAGATTTGCGCCGTGGTGGCGGAGGTAGCGCCCGGCCCGGCCGCCGGCCGGCTGACTGCGGTCGGTGTCCCCGGTCCGGTTGACCCGGTGACCGGGGTGGTCGAGGGGGCTCCGAACCTTCCGGGGTGGCGGCGGGTGCCCCTCCGGCAGATGGTGGAAGCAGGGCTCGGAGGACCTTGCCTGGTAGATCACGATGCCAGCCTCGCCGCGTTGGGTGAGCATCGGCAGGGCGCTGGGCGCGGGTTTTCGAACTTCGCCTACATAACGGTGAGCACCGGGATAGGGGCGGGCCTGGTTTTCGGCGGGCGCCTGTATCGTGGCGCTCAGGGGACAGCTGGAGAGTTCGGGCACATGGTCATCGCCCCTGATGGACCGGTCTGCAGCTGCGGGAACCACGGTTGCCTCGAGGCGCTAGCCTCCGGGACCGCCATCGCCAGAGCTGCCGGAATGGAGAGCGCCGCCGCCGTTTCCCGCGCCGCCCTGGCGGGGGACCATGCGGCAGCCGAGGTGCTCAACATCGCGGCGACTCATCTAGGCTTGGCGGTAGGCTCATTGATCAACCTGCTTAACCTGGATGCGATCGCCCTCGGTGGCGGGGTTCTCGGCGCCGGACCGGACTTTTGGACCGCGATGGAGCAGGGTGTCGCCCGGAGCAGCTTTGCCTCAGCCAGAGCGCACTGTCGTGTGGTGCCGGCAGAGCTCGGGGAGGACCAGGGGTTGTTCGGGGCTTTTGAGCTGGCGGCAGAGAGGCGGTTGTCGACCGTGATTGGAAGGTCAGCCTGAGTCAGCGCTGCGGATCGGCGACCGTAAGGGCACCGGTCAGCTTGCCAGCCTCCACGGTCAAGAGATTTCCCAGCGCATCCTCGAGCTTGGCACTGAAACGAATCTGAGGAAGGCCCAGGCAGAGGGCGCCGCTGACCCGACCATCAGCATCTGCGAACGGCGCCGCCAGCTCGACACAGCCCGGCTCGGTCTGCCCGATCGCTGAGGCGAACCCGCGCCGCCTCACGTTGTCGAGCCGTTCCGCGAGATCAGATCCAGAGGCGACTCCCTTGGCGTGGGCGAAGGCGGCCACCACCGAGTCGGAGTCGAGCCGGGACAGCACCGCCAATCCGGCCGCGGTCGCGGTGAGAGGTTGCCACTCGTGGAGCCGGGCGCGAACCTGCAACCGTCTTGTGGAGGGAATCTCCAAGAGGTACATCACCGCGAGCTGGACCTCCCCGTAGACGGCCAGCTGGCAGGCCTCCTCCGCGGCGCGGGCGGCCTCAAGGACAAACGGTCTAGCGAGATCGCGGAGGGGGGCGCGCCGCGATCCCTTCAGGGCGAGTCGGTAGAACCCGAGGCTGAGGCGGTAGCGTCCGCTCTCGGGATCCGAGTCGACCAAGCCCTCGTCTTCCAGCGCTCCCAGCGATCGATGAACTGTGCTTGGGGCCATTCCAACTGCGGCCGCGAGTTCCCGGACCCCGAAATCCCCGGCGTCGTGGTCGGCCATCCAGCCCAGCAGTCGGACTGTGCGCCCCAGTGGGTTCCGCTGGCGGATCATCAGGCTCAGCGAGGCGACCCCCGTGGAGGCGCGATTGCCAGCCTGGATGTGATCATCGGGGCATGATAGCAGCCCGTTCCGCTCTGCTGAACGAGTTCCTTAGTCTCTGAAGTGGGAACGCCCTCTGCGCGGGTGATGGTGAGGACCTCGTTGGTCAGCCGGAGCCGACCCCACGGCGACGTTCAGCTCCAACTCCTCGAGGCCACGCACCAGTACCACCTTCAGGATGGTCCCCGGTGAGGTGCCCTGGAGGGCGAGTCGGAGGTCCCGGCCCGAGAGCAGCTTGATATCCCCAAGCTCGACCAGCAGATCACCTCGCCTCACTCCGGCCTGCTCAGCCGGGCCACCGGAGACGACCTCGCGCACCAGTGCACCGCTGCGTTCGGAGAGGCCCACCGCCTCACGCAGCCGTCCGGCCATCTCGGGAGGCAGCAGGGCGACCCCCAGCCACCCCTCCGAGGGGACGCTTCCGTTGATCATCCGCTCCAGCCGCTGTCTGAATGCGGGCGAGGCTCCCAGGGCGCCGTAGAAGCCCTCACCGAGGCGGCTGGTGTTCACTCCCAGCACCTCCCCGGCAAGGTTGATCACTGGGCCTCCCGAAGCGCCACGGGGAAGCGGGGCGGTGTGCTCGAACCACTCCTGTGCATCCAGGCCGACTGCTCCGGTCTCAGCGCCCCTGGCGGCGGAGACCGTTCCCATAGTGAGGTGAGCCCCTGAACCAGCCGGTCTGGCCGCGGCGAGCACCATCTCGCCCAGCGTTGGCGAGGCCTCTGCCCACCTGACTGCCGTCATCCCTCCGGTATCGACGGTCAGCAGCGCCAGGTCCCGTGAGCCGTCTCTGATGGCGGATTCGGCCTGGGCCACCCGGCCATCCGCGAGCTGTACCGACCGACCCTCCGGGCGGACATTGTGGGAGTTGGTCAAGACCTTCCCGTCCGCGACGACCAGCCCCGTGCCGAACGGCGGACGGGAGCCGATTCCGACCACAGCCGGGAGCACCGCCTGTTCGGCCACCGCTACCGCGGATCGAAGCTCGTCGGAGAACGCCATTGTGAAACCCCCTGACCTAACTAGTCACTTGCAAGCAACAACAATACGCTCCGGCACCCACGAATCGCACCCACGTGGTCGGACACGACCGGCGAAGATGTGGGAGTGAGAAAGATGACCGAGAGAAGTCTGAGTCCACCCCCAGCTGCCCTGGCTGAAGCGCTGGACGTCATAGGAGATCGCTGGTCACTGCTCCTCGTGGCAGCCCTCCTGGGCGGGCCCCTGAGATTCACGGATCTGAATAGGACCGTCGGCGGGATCGCGTCCAACGTGCTCACGGAGCGCCTCCGCCGGCTGGAGGCGGCCGGCCTGCTGGTGAGCCGCAGCTACTCGGAGCGGCCCCCCCGAGTGGAGTACCGCCTCACCGCTCGCGGACTCAGGCTGGGTGATGTCATCGGGGAGTTGGAGCGCTGGGCCGGCGGCGCGGCTGAGAGTCGCCTTACGGTGCATCTGGCTTGCGGGACGGAGATGGAGACCAGGTGGTACTGCGCGACCTGCCAGGAGGTGGTGCAGCACCCCGAGGCCGGTCTTGCCGACGAGGACCTGGTCCATGTCTGAGCTGGACGGATCGGTCGTGGCGGCGGCGCCGCTGCCTTCCGCCGAGGGCCTCATCGAGCTATTGGGAGATATGGAAGAAGCTCTCGGAACCAGGGTGTGCGTGGTGGGTGGCTTCGTGCGGGACCTGTTGATGGGACGCACCGACGCCGCCGACGTGGACGTGGTGCTGGAGAGGGTGCCAGCCGAGACGGCGGCGCAGTGGCTCCGCAATCGTTGGGGGAGGCGGGGGAAGGTGGTCGGCTTCGAACGCTATGGGACCGCCCAAATCTCGTTCCCGCTGCCGGGTGGGCAGCGCTTCACCGTGGAGTTCGTGCGGGCCCGGAGCGAAGCTTACTCGCGCGAGAGCCGCAAACCCACCGTGCGTCCAGGGACGATGGAGGAGGACTCGCTGCGCCGCGACTTCACCATCAACACACTCCTGCTGACGGCGCAGCGAGCGGTCCTGGACCCAACGGAGCGGGGTATCTCGGACATTCGGGCGCGCCTGCTCAGGACGCCCCTGGACCCGCTGCTCACCTTCGATGAGGACCCCCTCAGGATGTTCCGAGCCGCCAGATTCGCCTCCCAGCTCGGCTTCCGGCTGGCGCCAGGAATGGAGGACGCACTCCGGACCGCTGCCCCCAGGATCAGGATCGTCTCGAAGGAGCGCATTCGCGACGAGCTGGTGAAGCTCCTCCTGGGAGCGGTGCCGTCGCGGGGGCTGCACCTCCTGCTGCGGACCGGGCTGCTTGCCCAGGCGGTCCCGGAGCTGGCCCGACTCAGCGGGGTTGCTCAGGGCGGGTACCACATAGGGGATGTGTTCGAGCACACGGCCATGGCGGTCGAGAGGGCTCGGCCGGAGCGGTTGGTCCGCCTCGGCGTTCTCTTCCACGATGTCGGAAAGCCAGACACCTTCGTGCTCACCCCGGAGGGGCCGACCTTCCATCGCCATCAGCAACGCGGGGCGGAGCTCACCACCCAGGTGATGCGTCGGCTGCGCTTTCCCGGCGCCGAGGCGGCTCAGGTCGCCCGGCTGGTGGAGCTGCACATGCGTCCCATCCAATATCGGTCCGACTGGGCGGATTCGGCGGTACGGCGTCTCTGGCACGACGCTGGCGACCTGGCTCCCCCCCTGCTGGACGTGGCCCGAGCCGACACCCTGGCCTCCTCATACCCGGGGACGGGAGAGATTGACGAGCTCGAGCGGCGAATGGGGATGACTGCGGCCAAGCACCCCGGCGGACTTCGGCCGCCCCTCGATGGCAACAGGCTGAAGGGACAATTCGGGTTTGACGACGGACCGTGGATCGGTCGCGCCCAGCGGCTGCTCACCAATGCCTTGGTCGAAGGGCGGTTGGAACCGGGGGTTGGGGGCGGGCATCCGGAGGAGGCGCTTCAGATTCTGGAGGCAGAGCGCTCTTCCTGGGAGCCGCGGCCGGGGGAACCGGGGTTAGCTGCGGATGGTTCGGCGGAACCCGGCTAGACTGAGGCTGCGAATCCCAGGGGACTCCAAAGCAACTTATGGCCGTCATCTCGCGCCTTAGGCGCCTTCGCAGCCTGATCTTGGATCTGCCACAGCAGCTCCGCCTGGCCTATTGCCTGGCGCGTGACCCGCGCACTCCTGCTGCGCCCAAGGCGGCGCTGGCGGGCGCACTGGCGATCATCCTGAACCCGGTCGTGGACATCCCACTCTGGGTGCCGGTGCTGGGGCAGATGGACACCATCGCCCTGACCTTGTTGGCGGTCCGGACCTTCAACTCCCAGGTGCCCGAGGAGCTGCGCGCTGACATCGAGGCGCAGATCCGGCAGCGGGTCAGCGTGTTCGATCGCGACCTGTCCATGGGAGTCACCGCCGCCAACCGGCTATCGCGGATGGCCCGTCACCTGTCAAACTTTCGGAGCGGTCGCCCCGCGGTTGTGGGCACCAAGGCGCCCGCTCCCTGGTACCGTTCCCCGGAGTCAGAGGATGGGGGGCTCTCTGATGCGGAGGTGCGTATACCCTCGCATCCATCTTTTGAGGAGTCATCGAGTTGAAGGTCATTCTCACCAATGATGTGGCGGGCACCGGCAAGGCTGGCGATGTCAAGGAGGTCGCCGACGGCTTCGCCAGGAACTATCTGCTGCCCCAGCGGCTGGCGCAGCCGGCGCAGCCCAGGGCCGAGGCCCAAATCAGGGCCCAAAAGGATCGCCAACGCCACCGTCAGGAGGCTGAGGTGGTGGCCGCCAGGGCACTGGCTGCGAAGTTGAGCGCGACCGAGGTTGAGATCCCGGCGCGAGCGGGGGAGACCGGGAAACTCTACGGAGCCGTGGTGAACATCGATGTCGCGGAGGCGCTGGAGGCCAAGCTGGGGACCCCGGTCGACCGGCGCAAGATTGAGTTCGAGCCGGCCCACGAGCTCGGTGAGTACGAGGCCGTGGTGAAGGTCCACTCCGAGGTCGAGGCCCGGGTGAGGGTCCGGGTCGTCGCGGCGTGAGCGTCCGGCCGGAGCTCCGGCCGGCAGCGCAACTCAGAGTTCCCCCGAACAATCTGGACGCGGAGCGCTCCGTCTTGGGGGCTCTGCTTCTCGATAAGGACCAGATCGGCCAGGTGGTCGGGGCTCTCGAGCCAGATGACTTCTACCTCGATGCCCACGGTGACATCTTCCGCGGCATGCTGGGTCTCTTTTCCCAAGGGACCCCGCTCGACACTCTCACCCTGGCTGACGAGCTCGAGCGCCAGCGGACGTTGGACCGAATTGGCGGGTTGGAGGTGCTGACCTCCCTGGCGTCGGCTGTGCCCACTGCCGCCAACGTTGGGTACTACGCCCGCATCGTCCACGATCACGCCATAAAACGGCGGTTGATCCAGGCCGGCGGGCAGCTGGCTGAGCTGGGCTTCGACGAAACCCTGGAGGCGCAGCGGGCAATTGAGGAGGCTGAGCGGACGGTCTTCGCGGTTGCCGACAGGGGCCGCCCCAAGGGAGAGTTCGAGGCGATCAGCAAGCAGCTCGTGACCACCTGGGAGGCGCTCAGCCACGCCTACCACCAGGGGGAGGTCCGCTCCGTGACCGGCGTAGCCAGCGGGTTTGGGGAGTTGGACGCGGTCACCTCGGGCTTCCAGCGATCGGAGCTGGTGGTGGTGGCGGCTCGTCCCGGCGTGGGCAAGACGTCGTTCGTTCTCAACGTGGCGCGCAACGCTGCGGTGCGCCGTCAACATGGGGTCGCGCTATTCAGCCTGGAGATGAGTCGCGACACCTTGGTACAGAGATTGCTCTGCAGTGAGGCGTCGGTCGACGCGTACCGGCTCCGGACTGGGCAGCTCGGCAATGACGCCTGGCCGAGAATTGCGGCGGCGATGGACACCCTCAGCAGAGCGTCCATATTCATTGACGACACCCCCGGCCTGTCGGTGATGGAGATGCGTGCCAAGGCGCGCCGACTGCGGGCTTCGGCGCAGGTCGATCTCTTCATAGTCGACTACCTCCAGCTGATGCGTTCGCAGGGGCGGTCGGACTCCCGCGCTCAGGAGGTTTCCGAGATCTCGGGCGGTCTGAAGAGCCTCGCCCGGGAGCTGGACGTCCCGGTGATTGCGGTTTCGCAGCTGAACCGTGAGTCTGAGCGCAGGACCGACCGTCGACCGCAGCTCAGCGACCTGCGCGACTCCGGGAGCATCGAGCAGGACTCCGACATCGTGATGTTCTTGTACCGTCCCGGGATGCACGAGGAGGGTAAGGACCCCGGGCTCACTGAGCTCGACATCGCCAAGAATCGCAACGGTCCCGTCCGGCGCCTGCAGCTGTTCTTCAACGCCGGCCAGACCGCGTTCAAGGACGTGGACCGCAGCCACGCGGAGTCCGAGTAGATGGGGGGCAAAGGTCGATGGGGGTGATCGTGTGCGTCGGCGGCCAGTGGGGCGACGAGGGCAAGGGCAAGGTCGTCGATCTGCTGGCCGAGGAGGCTCGGATCGTGCTGCGGAGTCAGGGTGGCAACAACGCCGGCCACACCGTGGTGGTCGACGGCGTCACTTTCAAATTCAACCTCATCCCATCGGGGATTCTCCATCCGGAGACGATCTGCGTGATCGGCAATGGGGTGGTGCTTGACCCCAAGGTGCTGCTATCCGAGATTGCCGCCCTGGAGGCTGCGGGAGCGGACCTCGGCAACCTGGTCGTCAGCGAGCGCGCCCACATGATCATGCCGTATCACCCGATGCTCGATCGTCTGGAGGAGTCGGCTCGCGGGGACGACCGCCTCGGGACCACCTTCAGGGGGGTGGGGCCCGCGTACAGCGACAAGGTCAGACGGATCGGCTTTCGAGTTGGCGACCTGCAGAAGCTCCGCTTTCTGGAGAAGAAGTTGGACTTTGTTCTGCCCCTGAAGAACGACATCCTGGTCAAGCTCTACGGGGCCACCCCCTTCACCAAAGAGGAAATCCTCTCCGAGTACACCGAATACGCCAACCGCCTCGACCGCTTCATTCGTGACCCCTTCCCGATCGTGCAGGAGGCGGTGGCAGATGGCTCCCGGGTGATCCTGGAAGGAGCGCAGGGCACCATGCTCGACCTCGACCTCGGCACCTATCCCTACGTGACCAGCTCATACCCCTCTTCGGGCGGGGCGCTGGCCGGCGCGGGCATCGGCCCCCGCCACGTGACCACGACCCTGGGGGTCTTCAAGGCATATACGACCAGGGTCGGGTATGGACCACTGCCCACCGAGCTGGAGGGGTCGCGGGGGGAGTACCTGCGCGAACTGGGCTCCGAGTACGGCACCACCACCGGTCGGCCCCGTCGGGTCGGGTGGTTTGACGCCGTGGTGGCTCGATATGCCGTGGGGGTCAACGGCATCGACAGCATCGCCCTCACCAAGCTGGATGTCCTGGACGAGTTCGAGCAGCTCCGCATCTGCACTGGCTACCTCAGCAAGGGCGGGATCCAGGATCACCCGATGGCCAACATCTCCCACCTCAAGCACCTCGAGCCGGTGTACGAGGAGCTGCCCGGGTGGGGATGCAGCACTCGCGACGCCCGGCAGTTCGAGGACCTTCCAGAGGCGGCCCGCGCCTACGTGGCGCGGATAGAGGACCTCGCCGGCGCCAGGGTCGACCTGATCTCAGTGGGACCGGGGAGGGACCAGACCATCTTGCGGCGGCAGGAGTGGTGACCCGAATCGCTCTACGGCGGCTGCTGGCGGCTCCGCTGCTGGTCAGCGCCGCGGCGCTCGGAGCGGTTGCCTGGGCGGTACCCGCCGGAGCTCAGTCGCCCGGTTGGGCGACGCTGGGCGGCCTCGCCTTCCCCAGCTCTGATCACGCCACCATCTGGCAGCTGGCCGCCGACCCCGCCCAGCCGGCAGACATATTGGCTGCCACCAGCCGGGGCGTTTACAGAAGTTCGGATGGGGGCCAGCTCTGGACCGCCACATCGATCGCCAGATGGACCTGGACCGTGGCCTTCTCTGGGTCGGGCTCTGCCAGCTACGCGGGCACCGAGACCGGAGGGGTCTATCGCTCCACCGACGCCGGCGCATCCTGGTCACAGGACAATGGCGGCCTCAGCAATCTGGACGTGCGCGCAGTTGCCATAGCTCCGGATGCCGTGGTTCTAGGAACCAATTCTGGAGTCTACGTTGGCGGGACTGGGATCGGATGGGAGCCGGCGGGGCTGAAGGGCACCAGCATCAGCTCTCTCGCGGTGATCGCCGCCAGCCCACTGGGGGTCCTTGCCGGTTCGGACAGCACCACCGCCTCCGTCAACCTCTTCTCCAACCTCGCGGTGGGGAGCGCCACCTCGTGGCAGTCCGTGACCGGGGGGGATCCCCAAGGAGCTCCTGTCTTTGCCATCGGGGCAGGGCCGCAGGCAAAAGGGGCCACCAGCCCGCCCATCTTGGTCGGCAACTTGAAAGGGCTCTACCTCAGCACCAATGGGGGCAGCACCTTTCAGGAGGTCAACCTCAGCCAGGGAGCGGTCTGGAGCGTCAACACCATCGCCTTCGACCCCGTGAATCCGGACGTGGTCTATGTCGGGGGGGACAACGGAGGGAGTACCGGGGGGGGGCTACAGCGGAGCGTGAATGGGGGCAGCTCTTGGCAGGTCTGGCAGACGGGACTCCCGGCGGCGGATGTGACCGGGATCTGGGTGGAGCCCACCAATCCAGTGACCGCTCTCGCGTCACTCTGGGTGGCGGCCACTCGCCAGCCCCTCACCGCCAAGCTAATCGACACGACAGCTCCAGGCCCGGTGCCGCTGCAGGCGATCGGAGCCACCAGCCCGATCCAGATCAGCCCGCCGCCCGCGGCTTCTCCCACGCCCTCGTCGACCCCCACCGGCGGTCGCGGCCACGGGGTCAGCATCGCGATCCCGGCCTGGGCTCCACCGGTGGTGGCGGCGATCCTGGTCGTCGCCCTGGTTGGTATCTTCATGTGGCTCAGACGCCGGCGCAGCAGACTAGACGCGGAGGCTCCACCGTGACCGAATCAGCCACTCCTGGCACCCCCGAAGACCGCTTGGCGGCACTTGGGCTCGACCTGCCATCGCCACCCGCTCCGGTCGCCAAGTACCGGCCCTACGTCATAGCCGGCGGCTTGGTGATCACCTCTGGGGTCCTGCCTTTTCGAGACGGCCGAGTGATCACCGGTCGCCTCGGCGAGACCATGACGGTGGACGCCGGGGTCGAGGCAGCTCGACAAGCCGCGCTGCTGGCGCTGTCATCGGTGGTGCGTGCGGTCGGCAGCCTCAGCCAGGTGAAGGGGCTGGTGATGATGACCGTATATGTGCGCTGCGCTGCCGACTTCGCGCGCCAGCCGGAGATCGCTGACGGTGCCTCCCAACTTCTAGTCCAGATCCTGGGCGAAGCTGGCGAGCACGCCAGAGTGGCGGTTGGAGTGGCCGAGCTCCCCCTGGAAGCGTGCCTGGAGCTGCAGCTGATCGCCCGAAGCTGACCAGGGCGCCGGGATTGCCACGGGGGCTCGCGGAGGCAGTTCCCCGGTTCGGTCCCGCGCCATCGCGGTTATCGTGTAGCTGTGCAGGTCGCACATCCATTCGATATACTTCACTGCCCTTGTCCAGCAGCGCCCCTGCAACCAGCGACCTGGCGGTTGAGGTGCACGGGCTTTGCCGCACCTACCGGACCACTACCGGCACCCTGCGCCGCCGCAGGTTGGAGGTGGAGGCTGTTCGGGGTATCGACCTCGAGATAGGCAGGGGACAGCTCTTTGGCCTCTTGGGACCAAATGGCGCCGGTAAGACCACCACGATCAGGGTGTTGTGCACCTTGCTGCTGCCCACCGCTGGGACGGTGAGGGTTCTCGGAATGGACGTGGTCGCCGACGCGAGAGCGGTCAGACGCCAAATCGGATACGTATTCGGGGGGGACCGGGGGCTGTATGACCGGCTCAGCGCCTATGACAACCTGCGGTATTTTGCGGAACTTTACGCCCTCGAGCCGAGCCAACTGCGGCGTCGGATCGAGCAGGTCTTGGAGCTCGTCGGCCTTCACGGTCGCGAGAAGGAGAGGGTCGAGGGCTTCTCGCGCGGGATGCGGCAGCGGCTGCACCTGGCGCGGGGGCTTCTACATGATCCGCCGGTGCTCTTCTTTGACGAGCCCACCATCGGTGTGGACCCGGTGGGAGCGCGCGAAGTTCGTCAGCTGGTGGCCGACCTCGCCCGATCCGGAAAGACGATTCTGCTGACCACCCACTACATGTTCGAGGCGGACAGCCTGTGCGACCGAATCGCGGTCATCGCCAAGGGCAAGATCGTGGCTCAGGGCAGTCCCTCTCAGCTGAAGGCGGGAGTCTCCGACCGGACGGTGGTCGAGGTCAAGGCCTACGGCATAGGCGCTCCGGTTCTGGAGAGGATGCGGGCCCTTGCCGGCGTGGAATCGGTGGCGATGGAGGTTAGCGATCAGGCCCAGCTGCTGGTGGTGCAGGCGCGTGACGCCGACCAGCTGACGGGACGGCTCCTGCAGCTGCTGGAGGGGGTCAGAGTGGAGCGGATCGCGGCCCGTGAGCCAACCCTCGAGGATGCCTATGTGGCGCTGGTGACGGCCCCATGAGCGCCGGAGCCGAGCTGGCGCGCCCGGTTTTCCGACGGGGCCCCGCGCCGCTGGCGTGGCCGCGGACCCTGCTCACTGGCTGGTTCTTCCAGCTCAAGATGCAAGCCCAGTCGGGCTTCATGGTTCTCACCGCGCTGGTGCAGCCGCTCATCTTCGCCAGCATTGCCATGACGGATCAACAGGCGGGCAATCGCACCCTGCCGCTGCTCTACTACGCGCTCGGCGCGGGCATCATGGGGATCTGGTCGACAGTGGTTTTCGGCTGCGGCGGAGTGATTTCCTGGCAGCGCCATCAGGGGATGCTCGAGCCGCTGGTGATGGCACCCGCACCGTTCGTGCTGGTGCTGCTCGGCATCACGCTCGGTACCGCCACGGTGGGCCTGTACTCGATGGGGGCCACCCTGGTCTGGGGCTGGTTGGTGTTCGGGGCCCAGCTGCACTTTGCCTCTCCTTTGCTTTTCGTGGCGGCGGTCGTGGTGACGGTCGTCAGCCTGGGGCTGTTGGGGCTCGTCCTCGGTTCCAGCTTTGTTCTGTACCGAAACTCCAACGCCATCTCCAACATGCTCGAGTATCCCGTGTGGTTGATTACGGGCCTGCTGGTACCGCTTTCGCTGCTGCCGGGATGGACCCATCCGCTGGCATATCTGCTGGCGCCCACCTGGGGGGTCGAGGCGCTCCGTGCTGCCGCGATCGGTGGCGACTCTGCGATACCCCTGCTTTGGTGTCTGGTCGCGTCTGCTGGCTACCTCCTGCTCGGCATCTGGTTGGTGAGGGTGGTGGAGCGACGGGCCCGTCAGCATGCCACTCTCAACTTTCAATGAGCGGGCTGGTCGCGCCGAGGTCCCCCGGGACCCACTTCTGGCGCGTCTTTTTCATCGGGGGGCTGATCTCCTACCGCGCTCTCTTCTACTGGATATCGCCCTGGCAGTACATCCCGACCATGCTGGGGGCGCCCCTCTTCCAGATCCTCTTCTTCGTGTACCTGGGGCGCGCGGCCGGGGTAGGTTCGACCAACTTCTTTGTGGTGGGCAACTCGATCCAGATCTGCAGCATGGCGGGCATCTACGGCATGACGATGGCGATTGCGAACGAGCGCAGCTTTCAGACCCTGAGTCCAATCCTGGCTACCCCCAGCAACCGCCTGGCGCTCTTCCTGGGGCGCGGCCTCCCGGTCCTCATTTCGGCCCTTCAAACCTGCCTATTCGGTTTCCTGGTATCGGCTCTCCTGCTCGGCTTCCGACCATCTCTGCCCGACCTACCTGGTCTGGCTCTGGCGGTGCTGGTGACCTCGGCCTCTTGCACCGGCTTCGGCATGGCCCTGGGGTCGATCGGGCTGCGAGTGCGCGATGTGTTCCTGGTTTCCAACATCGCCTATTTCCTCATGCTGCTCCTCTGTGGGGTGGAGGTTCCCATCGGCCGACTGCCGCTTCTGCTGCGCGCTCTCGCCCAGCTGCTGCCGCTCACCCATGGGATTGCGGCCGGCCGGGCGCTGGCCGCGGGCGCAGGCTTCCTCACCGCGCTGCCGAACATCCTGCTGGAGCTGCTGGTCGGGTGTGCCTGGGCGGCCGCCGCGTACCTGCTGTTTGCCTTCTTCGAGCGCTCGGGGCGTCGTAGCGGGGCGTTCGACCGCCTGTGAGCGGGTCGGGACCAGCGGAGGCGTTGGACCTGCGCGGGATTGGCTGTCCGCTCACCTTCGTGAGGACCCGGGTGGCGCTGGACAGGCTCCCTAGGGGTACCACGTTGGAGGTTCTGCTCGATCTCGGCGAGCCATCGGAGTCGGTGCCTCGAAGCTGCCGCGAGGATGGCGACCTGGTGCTGGGTGTGGTGCCCTGGGTGGAACCCGGGGTGGTCAAGATGTTGGTGGTAAGGCCGGGTTGACGGTCATCTTCGATGCGATGTCGGCGGGTCGCCAGTCCGACACCTTCGGGCGCCGCAGCCAGACCGTGAAGCGGGTCCCCTCTCCGGGGCTGGATGCCACCTCCACCTGTCCTCCCTGGCGGTCCACCAGCGAGTGCACGATCGCGAGCCCCAGCCCGCTACCGCCCTCCTGGCGAGAGCGAGAGTCTCCCGCTCGGTAGAACCGTTCAAAGACATGGGGAAGGTCCGCCGCGGAGATGCCCGGACCCATGTCGGAGCAGCTGAAGCCGACCCGCTCCGGGCCCGGGACCATCGCCCAGCGTACCTCCTTGCCCCCTCCGTGGCGCTCGGCGTTGTTATGCAGGTTCTGGCAGATCGTGAAGAGGGAGTCAGGGTCCGCCAGGACCATCTGCCCAGGCAGCAATTCACGGGCGACCTCGCCGGATCTCTCGTCGAGGAACTCACCGAGGAAGGCGCTCAGCTCCAACGGTCGAATCTGCAGGGAGCGACCGGCGTCCGCCCGCGCCAGAGTGAGCAGGTCGGCCACCAGCCGACGCATCCGCTCCGCCTCGTGGGACATCGTCGAGAGAGCCTTGGCAACCGCCTCGGGATCGGTAACCGCTCCCCGTTGCAGCACCTCCAGGTACCCCTTGATCGAGGTCAGGGGGGTCCGAAGCTCATGAGATGCGTCGGCGATGAACTGCCTCATCTGCCGCTCCGCCTCCTCACGGGCTCGGACCGTTCGCTCGATGCTACCGGCCATCTCGTCGAACACCCCAGCCAACACCCCCACCTCGTCTGACCGGGTGGAGATCCCGGAGCGCTGGCTGAGGTCGCCGGCTCCCAGGGCCCCGGCGGCGACCGTAAGCCGCTGGAGTGGATGCAGCGAGCGCGAGGCGATCCAGAGGCCTGAGCCCAGCGCCATGAGCAGCACCGCCAGGCTTCCCAGCTCAAGCACCAGGGAGGCGGTGGAGAGCTCCTGCTGGAGCGGGGCCGCGGATTCAGCCAACTCCACCGCGCCCAGGTCCTGGCCTTTGGCGGTGGCCAAAGGGAAGACCATCACCAGCGAGGGGCCGGAAGCGCCGGACACCAGCTGGGGGCCGCTCCGGGTGTCGAAGTTGGCTGCCGCTAGCAAAACCGAGTGAGACGCCAGTGGAATGGTCCGGCCACTGACCACCTGGGGGTGGGGGGGAGTGCCGGGCGCGGCCGAGGCGATCACGTTGAGGGCCGGTCCCACCACCAGCGCTGAGATCCGACCGAGGGCCAGTTGGTCGACCAGGTCCTTGGCCAGCGTAACCGGGGGCAGCGACGGACGGTGGTGGGCGGCGCGACTGCGTTCGACACGGAGCAGGACCGCGCGAGCGTCGTCGAAGTTCGCCCTGAGAGTGTCGGCCCTGCTGGAGATCACCGCGCCGCGCAGAAGCGAGTATTCGATGGTCCCGGCTATAGCCAGCAGCACCGCCATGAGCACCACGAAGCTCAGGGTGAGCCGCCAGCGCAGGCTCCGGTACCAGCGAACCTGTGGGTCAGTCGGCGGCAAGTCGATAGCCGATTCCCCGCACCGTCTGGATCAGGCGCCGGTCCGAGTCGTCCAGCTTGCGTCGCAGGTAGCGGACGTAGACCTCCAGGTTGTTGTCGTCGCCGTAGAAGGACACCCCCCAAACCGAGTTCAGGATTCGGTCTCGCTCCAGAACCTCCCCGCGGTGCTCAGCCAAAAAGGAGAGCAGGTCGAACTCCCGCGGGGTCAGCTCTATGGGAACCCCCCTGTAGGTCATGAGGCGATGGGCCCGGTCCAGCTCCAGCTCGCCCGCCTGGAGCAGCGCCGCCTGCTCCGGCTGCCGGCGCCGCAGGACTGACCGAACTCGCGCCAACAGCTCGCCGAATTCGAAGGGTTTGACCAGGTAGTCGTCGGCGCCCAGCTCCAGTCCCAGGATCCGGTCCTTGGTCTCATCCCGGGCGCTCAGGATGATGAGGCTCCGGCGACGGTCTCCCGCGAGCTCCTTGGTCAGGCTAAGTCCATCCAGCCTCGGCATCATGATGTCCAGAATGACGATGTCAGGTATGAATTGGTCGACCGCCGTGAGGGCAGCCCTGCCGTCCGGGGCGGTGCGGACCTCGTACCCTTCGCGGCGCAGCCCTAGTTCGATGAATTCGGTGATCGCCGACTCATCGTCGACCACGAGAACCCGGGTGGGGCGGTTGTCGCTCTGGTCCTCGGGCACGGCTGGCGGGATTATAGAACTGGTCACCTCCCGATCTGAACACACCAGGGGAAGCCAATGCTGAGATATCGCTTAGACTCCACCTCCGATGCCGATTGAGCGTCCCCGGTGGCCACCGCTCCGGGGCGTCGGCACGGTCGATGGGCACCGCGTCTCCTGGTTGGATCGGCCGGGCTCGGATCCCGCGGTCGTGCTCCTGCATGGCTGGGGATCCAGCGCCGCGAGCTTCCTGGGACTCTTGCGACGCAGCACGTCAAGGAGGCGTCTGCTGGCCCTCGATCTGCCTGGATTTGGAGAGTCCCCGGTTGGCCTGGGCGGATGGACCACCACGCGCTATGCCGACCTGGTTGCGGCCTGGACTGCAGCTCAACTCGGGGTGGGTTACAGCCTGCTCGGTCATTCCTATGGGGGGGCGGTGTCGATGCGATTGGCGATCGGGCGACCGGGACCGGATCGGCTTCTGCTCTGCGCGGCGTCGGGTATCCGCCCTCCATCTGACGAGCGAGGCGCAAAAGGGGTGAGTGTCTTCCGGGCACTTCGGGCCGGGGCGAGGGCCCTCCCACCGCCGCTCTCGACCACGGCGGTGGAGTGGTTGAGCCGCCACTTCGGGTCGGCGGATTACCGAGCCGCTGGTCCGCAGCTGCGCCCGACTCTGGTCGCGGCGGTGATGGAGGACCTCAGTGAGATCGCTGCCCAAATAGACATCCCGACCCTCCTGGTCTGGGGAGCCGCTGACTCCGAGCTTCCGCTGAACCCTCACAGCCAGCGATTGCGGCAACTGATCGCTCCGGCGGAGCTGGTGACCTTCGAGAACAGCGGCCACTTCCCCTTCGTGGACGAGGCGGATAGGTTCGCTCGGATCTTCGATGCCTTCATGGACGTCGAGATTTGAGGCCATGAGCGCGGCTTTCTGGGAGGCGGCCGGCCTGGCCGTGGTGGGGGGCGCCTTTTCCTATCGCCAGCTCACAGGCTGGCTCTATCTCTTTCAGCTGGACGAGTACCTGCCCGCCCGGCTGTGGCCGACCGCGTCCAGAAGGGCCGCCGCGCACTGGCGATGGCAGATTGGCCTGCTTCTGGGAGCCTCGGCGCTGGCCGTCCTGGCGCTAGAGGTGACCTCCGCCCTGCGTCCGATTCCGCTGCTGGTGGCTTGCGCCCTCCCCTGGGTCTTCTGGCGGCCGTTTGCCACCCGGGACAATCTGAAGTGGACGACGCGAGCCCGGAGGCTCGGACTCCTAGCCGGGGCAACAGTGCTGGTCATCCTGTTCCTAGGCTTCCTTGAGGGACCGCTGGGAGCCGTTCTGGTGGGGCTGGTGGACATGCTGGCCCTCCTGGGTCTCAACTTGGCGTCAGCGCTTCTCAGCCCTTATGAGACCCGCCAGCGTCGTCGCTTCATGAGGCGGGCGGAATCGCTCCTGAGCGTCTCGCACCCGGTGGTCATCGGGATCACGGGCAGCTATGGCAAGACCACGACCAAGGTGCTGTTGGAACAGTTGCTGGAAGAGGCCGACAACCCCTGTTTCGCGACTCCCGAGAGCTTCAACACCACTCTGGGCGTGTGTCGAGCCATCAACGAGGGGCTGGGACCCCAGCACACATCGGCGGTGTTGGAGATGGGCGCCTACCGCCCCGGAGAGATCGAGGAGATCTGTTCGTTCACCCATCCCAAGGTCGGCATCGTGACCGCGATCGGCTTGATGCACCTCGAGCGCTTCGGCAGCCGCGAGCGGATAGCTGAGGCGAAGTCGGAGTTGCTGTCGGCGCTGCCGCTCGACGGCCTGGCGGTGTTGCCATCGTCCATCGCCGAGCGCGCTCTCCTGGTCCGGCGCCTGCAGGCTCGGCTGGTGCTGGTGGGAACTCCGAGCGACCGCTGGTGGATCGAGGGGGAGGCGGTGACTGCGAACGGCACCAGCTTTCTTCTTCGCGGCAGCCAGGGGGAGGAGATAGCGCTCAGGGTTCCCCTTTACGGCCGCCACCTGCTCTCGGACCTGCTCTGCGCTCTGGCCGTGGCTTTGGAGCTGGGCCGTCCGCTGCCCCAGCTGGCCGCGAAGGTGGCCGGGATCACCGGCGCTCCCCATCGCCTCCAGGTCACCCAAAATGCGGGAATCACGATCATCGACGACGCCTACAATTCAAATCCTGAGGGAGCGGCGGAGGCGCTCCGCCTCCTCGGGAGCTTGCCTGGGGACAGGCGAGTCCTGGTCACTCCCGGTTACATCGAGCTCGGGTCCGAGCAGGAGCAGAGCATGCGCGAGCTGGGCAGGATGGCGGCCGGCGTCTGTACCCACGTGATCCTGGTGGGACCGCGGCACTCGGCGGCGGTGAAGTTGGGCCTTCAGGATGCCGGCTTCCCTGCCGACCAGGTCACCGTGGTCACGGACCTGGCGGGAGCGCAGGGGCGGCTACCGCAGGTGGCCGGGGCGGGCAGCGTGGTGCTGTTTGAGAACGATCTGCCCGACCAGTACCTGGAGCGCGCGTGAGCCTGGCGGGGATCCGGGTGGCGGCGATCTTTGGTTCCACCTCCCCTGAACACGAGATAAGCATCATCACCGCCTGCCAGGCGATGCCGGTGCTGCGCGAGCTGGGTGCGACGGTGTCCCCCATCTACATCACGAAGCAGGGCCGGTGGTTGACCGACCCGTCGTTTGGCGAGCTCACCACTTTCAGACGGGAGCTGCCACAAGGTGGCTCTCCAGTCAGTTTGGAGCTGGCCTCAGGCACCTTTCACGCCGGATCGGGGTCACGATTCTCTCGGCCCCGGGAGCTTCCGGTCGATGTCATCTTTCCGCTGACCCATGGCGGTATGGGGGAGGATGGAGTGCTGGCGGCGCTGGCCGGCCTGGCCCGGATTCCAGTGGTCGGTTGCGGCCACCTGGCGGGCGCCCTGGCAATGGACAAGTTCCGGTCGAAGCAGCTCCTGGCGTCGATGGGGCTGCCGGTGGTCCCCGCCCAGCTCGTCCGCTCTGCCGGTGAAGCCGTAGCGTGCGCTTCCGAGGTTGGCTTCCCGCTGGTGGTCAAACCCAACCGGAGTGGCTCCAGTATTGGGGTCGGCTTGGTCGCTGCGGCCGACGAGGTGGCCGCCGCGGCAGAGCTGGCGTTCACGTTCGACTCGGAAGTACTCCTGGAGCCCGCGGTAGACCGTGCCGACGACCTCAACTGCGCGGTGCGCTCCACCGGGGTTCCGCGGGCCTCGGAGGTGGAGCGACCCCTCAAGGGGGCTGGCGTGCTCTCCTACGCCGACAAGTACGCCCCGAGTGGTCGGCTGGCGCCGAAGGGCAAAACGGGCGCCGGCAAGGGGGACCCCCGCCGCCAGTTGCCAGCTGACATTCCAGCCGCTCTGCGCGGAGAGATTCAGCTGCTGGCGGTCCAGGCTTTCGACGCCTTGGGTTGCCGGGGGACGGCCCGGGTCGACTTCCTCATCTCTGGAGACGGGGTGCTCCACCTCAACGAGGTGAACACGATCCCCGGTTCGCTGGCCTTCTACCTCTGGGAGGCATCTGGCGTGACCTTCCCAGCTCTTCTGGAACAGCTCGTCCGGGAGGCACTGACTGCCGGACCTTCCCGGCAGACTGCGCTGGCCGGCAATCTTCTCGCGGCGGAGGGGCTGCTGGGGAAGTAGCCACTGGGGTCGTGCCAAGACGACCCGCTCACCCCGCTGGGTCTAACCTCTTCCCCACACCCGCTTCATCAGGATCGCGGCGAGTTTGTCAGAGTCGTGGTGGGTGGTGAGTTTGTTGCTTGCCAGATCCGCCAGCACGTACTTCGGCCTACCTCCGTGACCGGACACCCGCTTGCGGTCGAAGGTAACCCGCCGCACCCCCGCTTCCACCGCTGCTGGTGACAAAGGGAGCCCGAGGTTGCTGTTCGCCACCACATAGTCGAACAGGCCGGGCCCCACGTAGCGCTCCAGGGTCTCGACGTGATCGTGGATCGAGTAGCCCGCGGTCTCGCCGGCCTGGGTGGCCACGTTGCAGACGTAGACCTTTATCGCCGGCGAACTGCGCAGGCTCTCTACCATGCCGTCGACCAGCAGGTTGGGCAGCAGGCTGGTGTAGACGCTGCCGGGTCCCACCACGATCATTTCTGCGTTCATGATCGCCAGCTGCGCCTCGGGATTGAGCTGGGGGTGCTCGGGGACCAGAAAGACGTGGCCGATAGGCCCCTTCCCGGTCGGGACCTGGGACTCTCCGACCAGCACCTGGTCGCCGGAGACCGCGCAGAGGGTCACGCTCTCCAGGGTCGAGGGGACGATCTGGCCTCGCACCGCCAGCACCCGCCCCGACTCTCGAAGCGCGTGCTCGAAGTCCCCGGTCACCGCCGTCATCGCCATGATGAACAGGTTCCCGAAGGAGTGGCCGCTGAGGGACCCCTCCTCAAAGCGGTACTGAAAAAGATCGGTCATCAGCGGCTCGACGTCCGCCAGCGCGGTGAGGCATTGGCGGAAGTCCCCGGGGGGCAGCACCTGGTACTCCTGGCGCAGTCGGCCGGAGCTGCCGCCATCGTCCGCGACGGTCACCAGGGCGGTGACATTGCCGCTGTGGCGCTTTATTCCCCGGAGGAGGGTGGATAGCCCCGTGCCCCCGCCGATCGCGACGATGCGGGGCCCCTTTCGGAGCCGACGGAAGTCGTACAGCCGTTCCACCAGGGCTTTGTTGCCGCCCGGGAAGGGGCTGAGGAGCGACTCCGTCAGCTTGTACAGGCCCAGGGCCAGCAGGACCAGCCCGACTCCGGCGAAGATGACCGCGCGCACCCATCTGGGCCAGAACTGCAAGGTGAGGCCATAGGTGAAGGCGGGAAGGTGGGCGTGCACGTAATAGGCGCGCAGGGCGTAGCTGATCCCCAGGCTGATCGCCACGATGGCGAAGATGGTGACCCCCACCCAGCGCTTGACGTGGAGGCCGGGAGTCAGCCAACGCGTCACGCCCGAACTTAGACGCGGCGTTCGCATGATGTGGCCGGATGGTACCACCGTGCGCCCGCTCCACCTGCTGGGAACTGACCCCGCCGTCGCCATCGAGGCCCGCTCGTATACTGCATCAGGCCCCGGGGCCCACCCGCCAGATCTGGTTTAGGAGGGGCAATGGACGCCCAGGAAGCGAGCGGAGGTTCCGCCCAGATGTTGCTGGAACCGGATGACTCAGCGGCCCATTCCCTCGGCGCGCGAACCTTTGACCGTGAGCAGGCCTGGGTCTACTTCAACGGCGAGTTGCGACGTTATCGCGATTGTCGCTTGGGGCCCATGACCCACGCTCTGCACTACGGCACCGGCTGCTTTGAGGGGATCCGCGCCTACTGGAACGATCCTAGAGGACAGCTGTATCTTTTCCGGGCCGAGGAGCACTACGATCGGCTGAGGCAGTCGACCCGCATCCTGAAGATGGCGCTTCCTTTCGACACCGCTCAGCTCTGTGGCCTTACCGCGGAGCTGCTGCGCCGCAACGAGTTCCGCTCCGACGTGTACATCCGCCCCCTGGCCTACAAGTCCTCCGAGGAGATCGGGGTCCGTCTGCACAACCTGGACGACGCCTTTCTCATCTACGCGCAGCCGTTCGGCCGCTACATCGAGGCCACGAACGGAACGCGCTGCATGGTCTCCTCCTGGCGGCGGGTCGATGACAACACGGCTCCGGCCCGCGCCAAGATCACCGGCACCTATATCAACTCAGCGTTGGCCAAGTCGGAGGCCTATGACAACGGCTATGACGAGGCGATTGTGCTCGGCCAGGACGGTCACGTCTGCGAGGGATCGGCTGAGAACCTCTTCATCATTCGCAAGGGCACCCTGATTACCCCTCCCGTCTACGACAATATCCTGGAGGGGATAACCCGGGCGACAGTCCTCCAGCTCTGGACCGAGGAGCTCGGGCTCCCGGCCGTGGAGCGGCCGATCGACAGGACGGAACTCTACCTTGCGGATGAGGTGATCCTCTGTGGGACCGGCGCCCAATTGTCTCCTGTGGTGGAGATCGACACTCGGCCCATCGGGGAGGGCGTCGTCGGTCCCTTCGCCAAGCAGCTCGAGAGCCTCTACTCGCAGCTGGTGCGAGGGGAGATCGAGAAGTACAGGGAGTGGTGCCTCCCCGTCTACTGACGGGTCAGCGGAGACCGCCCCCGAAAGAGAGAGGGCAATCGCGCCTGGGGGCGCTTGGCGAGCTGTGTAAGATGGCGACTTACTGGTGGTTGAGAGTGGCTGACTGAGAAACGTGCACCATCACGGCCCCGATCCGCGGCGACGGCGACACCTCCGCCCCGGTCTTGCGCTCTCGCGGCGGTGGAACAACCTCAGCATCCGCAGGCGGATTCTGCTGTCGATGCTGGCGGTTTCGGTGATCCCCTTGGCCCTCTTCAGTGCGGCGGGGATCACTGCCCTCAGCGGGCTCAACCATGGCGCTTTGAGCACGGCTGATCGACAATTGGTGGCGAGCCAGAGCCTCCACCTGGCAGCCCTGGTGCAGAGCAAGGCAGCCATCGTGAACGACGAGCTGGCCTCGATCGAAGACCAGATCGGTCTCCTCGGATTGGAGACCGGCGGCGCGCTCACCAACTCGGTAATTGCCCCCACGGCCCAGTCCGCGACCTCCAACGTGATCATCCTTGGGCCGGGATCGACCGCGAGCGTGCCCACCGAGCAGGTGCTCGCCCTCCAGAGCCTGGAGAACTCCGCAAGCGCCATTGCGCAGCTCCACCCAGAGGTGGCCGACGTCTGGCTGCAGCTCCCGGGCAGCGGCCTTCTGGAGATCTCCCCGAGCAGTGCCGTCACCACTCAGAACCGGTCCCGATTCGAGCAGCTACTGCCTTCCCAGGATGAGTATCAGCTAGGTGTCAAGGAGGAGCAGGCGGCGGACCAGACCGGGGCGTGGCGGCAGCTGGTGTCGCCGTCCCCCCAGGCAGCTTATTGGACTCCCGTCTACTCCAACCCCATGGCTGGCGGTCAGACGGTGACGGTGGCCTCCGAGGGTGTGACTGCCGCCGGTCTCGCGTACAGGGTCGGTGCCAATATCACAGTCCGGAGCCTCGTGGCCAACTTCCTGGTCGGTCCGCCGGGCAGCGCGCAGGGAAGCTACGCCTTCCTCCTGAGTGGCAACGGGACGGTGATCACAGTCGGTAGGGGCGGGACCTCTGCCCTGGGGATCAGGACGAAGGGCAAGAGTGCGCAGGCGGTCAGCCTGACGACCAAGAACAACCCCTGGCTGGGAGTCGGCAGCGACATGACGCTGGGCCAGCAGGGCCAGCAGCAGATCACCCTGGACGGCACTCAGGTGGAGGTCTACTACAGTCCGCTCCCCGCCAGTCGCTGGAGCCTGGGAGTGGCGATACCGGTGGCGGGGCTGGACGGGAGCGTCGTTGGCCTCTCACAGCAGATAGGACGGGGATTGGCCGGGGTGACCGCCTTGATCGTGCCGGTCCTGGTCGTGCTGGCGGTCCTTGTGGTGGCGTTCACCAACGTTTTGAGCCGACGGCTCGTCGAGCCGTTGTCGAGACTTACCAGGGCCTCTGAGCGGATCGCCTCCGGGGATCTTCAAACCGAGGTGGAGGCGTCGTCTGGTGGGAAGGATGAGATCGGGACCCTTGAACGCACCCTCGACGAGATGAGGGTGCGGCTTGGAGAGCAGCGCGACCAGATCGAAGCGGACCATCAGGATCTTGAGCGCAGGGTTGAAGCCCGCACCACCGAACTGACCGAGCGGAACGAGGAGCTGGCGACCCTCAATTCCGTGACGGGGGAGATGAGCAGGTCGCTGGTGGTTGCAGAGGTGGCCGCCACGGCCGCGCGGCAGCTGGGGCACCTCTGGGACCTGACCGAGGCGGCTGTCTACCTAACAGATGGCCTAGATCCGACGGGCCTGCGCCTCGTTGGCCGTTCGGACGACTCCGCCACCGAGTCCACCGCTGCGGTGGTCGCGGTTCTGCGCAACTTGGACGAAGATCAACTCGCTCAGCCGAGGCAGTTCGAGGGTCTCCTGGTGGTTCCGCTCATCACCGCCGGCGCCCCGGTCGGGTACCTGACAGTGCTGCGGTCCCAGCCCTTCCTTGGGAGCCAGTTGGAGTTGCTTCAGGTGATGGGCGGCCAGCTGGCCCTGGCCCTGCGCAACGCCCAGCTCTTCGCGGACACTCAGGAGCTCGCGACCATCCATGAACGTAACCGAATCGCTCGGGAAATCCATGACACCCTTGCCCAAGGTTTGACCGGCATCATCCTCCAGCTGCAGGCGGCGGAGGCGTGGCTGGGTCGGGAGCCGTCGAGGGCGCTAGACGCAGTCGAGCACGCCGGCGATCTGGCCAGGTCCAGCCTCCAGGAGGCACGAAGGTCGGTATGGGACCTGCGGCCCGAGGGGTTGGAGCGGGCGGGTCTGGCGGGGGCGGTGCGAGACGAGCTCGCTCGGATCGGGCAGCGCACCGGCACCAAGACCTCCGTTCAGATCAGGGGGCTCAGGGGGCTGACGCTGGCTCCTGGGGTGGAGGTGGCCATCTTCCGGGTGATCCAGGAGGCGGTCGCAAACTCGATGCATCACGCTCAACCGAAGTCGGTTCGGGTGGAGATGACTCGCAACCAGGGCCAGCTCAGGGTCACCGTCACCGACGACGGCAGCGGCTTCCAACCGACGAGCCCCCGGCGGGTCGGCAGCTTCGGTATCACATCCATGACCGAAAGAGCGGTGGCGTGCGGAGGGACCCTGGAACTGGACAGCACACTCGGGGGCGGCACTAAGGTGGTCCTCAGAGTCCCCTGCGCGGCCACGAGCGCGAGAGCAGGTGCCACTTGATCCGAGTCTTGGTCGCCGACGATCACCCGGTGGTGCGGCAGGGGATTTGCGCCATCCTCGAGAGCGAGGCGGACCTGGAGGTTGTGGCTGATGTGGGAGACGGCGGGGCTGCCGTCGCGAAGTCGGCGGAGCTGATGCCTGATGTCGTTCTCATGGATGTCCAGATGCCGGTGCTCGATGGCATTCAGGCGCTGCGAGAGATTCTCCGCGATCGTCCGCTTACCCGGGTTGTGATGTTGACTACCTTTGGGCACGAGAACTACGTGGTGCCCAGCTTCAAGGCCGGCGCTGTCGGCTACCTCCTGAAGGACGTCGGGCGGGTCGAGCTTGTGGCTGCGATTCGGCGAGTGGCGGCGGGCGAGTCTCTGCTTGACCGCCCCGGCGGCACCGGAGGAGCGGGTCCCCTCAGCCAGAGGGAGATCGAGGTCCTCTCCTGCATGGCCGGCGAGATGACCAATCGGGAGATCGCGGTGTCACTCTTTCTCAGCGAGAACACCGTCAAGACCCATGTCAGCCACATTCTCGCCAAGCTCGGGGCGGTGGACCGAGCCGGGGCGGTTCTGAGGGCATGGAAGCAGGGCCTCATCCCAACTGTGCCTGACGACCCGCAGCTCCGCAATCACTCTGATGGGGGATGACGAGCGCCCCGCGCTCCATCTAAGATCTCCACACTGGCTGTATCAGACCGCCGCCAGGGCGTCGCCGTGGGGCGGCGCACTTCGTTATCAGGGCACAGGAGGGTATCAACACAAGTGAGAAGCATTCCGAAGCTCTCGTTTTGGCGCATGGCGGGGGTGGCCACGGCGGCAGCCCTCTTCGTGGCAGCCTGCGGGGGGACCACAGCTCCCAAGACCGTCTCCGGAGGTGTCGTGACGTTCGCGGAGGGTGCCAGTGCGCCCCCCAGCTACATCCTGCCGCTGGCGAGTGGTAGCTATTTCAGCGTCACCAACCTCTCCGACTTTTCTCAGATCATGTATCCGCCGTTGTTCTGGTTCGGCAATGCCGGTGAGCCCGTGCTCAACAAGTCGCTCAGCATCGCCAATCCACCCGTGTTCTCGAACAACAACACGGTGGTCAACATCACCCTCAAGCATTGGCAGTGGTCGAACGGGACTCCGATCACCTCGCGAGACGTGATCTTCTGGATGAACCTGCTCAGCGCTGCGACCGACTCGAGTTCGCCGACCGTCGGAACCAGCACTGCTCCCGGCCCCGGCTGGGGTGCCGCCGTCTCAGGGGCCTTCCCTTCCAACGTCATCAGCTACACCGCGGTCGGCCAGTACGGGGTGAAGATGACCCTGAACGCTTCCTACAACCCGACCTGGTTCCTTTACAACGAGCTGAGCCAGATCACCCCGCTGCCACAGGCGTCGTGGGACAAACTGACGGCTACAGGCGCCGTTGGGAACTACGATGCCGAAGCTGAGGCTAGGACTGCGGTCGCAGGGACCAGTCCAGTCCAGTACCAGCCCAGCAACCCCGGCACCGGCACGACTGGGGCCCTGGGAGTCGCCCAGTTCCTCAACCTGCAGGCGCAGGATCTGACGACCTATCAGACCAACCCACTGTGGCAGGTCGCTTCCGGGCCGTTCGTCCTGAACCAATACACAACCAGCGGCTTCGTCAAGATGGTCCCCAACAAGAACTACTCGGGATCGCCGAAGCCAACCATCTCCGCCTTTGAGGAGCTGCCGTTCACCAGCGACACCGCTGAGTACAACGCGCTCCACAACGGCAGCCTGACCATCGGGTACATCCCCTCCCAGGACCTGCCGCAGAAGGCACAGCTGGAAAAGCAGCAGAACTACAGCTACGCTCCGTGGGGCGACTTTGGTTTCGTCTACTTCCCCTACAACTTCACCAACCCGACCGCGGGGCCCATCTTCAAGCAGCTTTACTTCCGGCAGGCCTTCCAGTCGCTGGTGAACCAGCCGCAGTACATCAAGGTCTTCGCAGGAGGGATTGGGACAATCGACAACGGGCCGGTGCCGACCTACCCGGCCCACAACCCCGACGAGAGCCCGCTTGAGGCCAATGGCCAGATCTATCCGTACAGCACAAGCAAGGCAGTGAGCCTCCTCAAGAACAACGGCTGGACGGTCAACCCTGGTGGGACCAGCGTCTGCAAGAAGGCGGGATCCGCAGCCGGTGACTGCGGGGCCGGTGTCGCCGCAGGCGCGGCGGCCAACTTCACTCTCATCTACGCCAGCGGCTCGACGCAGCTGACCAACGAGATGGAGGCGATGCAGTCGACCATGAAGTCCGTGGCCGGAATCGACCTCACTCTCTCCCAGGCTCCCTTTGGGCAGGTGATCAGCACCGCCTTTGGTGGCTGCTCAGCCGCCAGCCCTTGCACCAACTGGGAACTCGCCAACTGGGGTGGTGGCTGGGTCTACTCCCCGGACTACCTGCCCACAGGTGGGGAGCTCTTCTCCACGGGTGCGTCCAGCAACCCCGGCGCCTACAGCAGCTCGACCGCGGACAGCTTGATCGCCGCGACCCACACCGCCGCCACTGCGGCGGCGGAGACCACGGCTTTGTTCAAGTACGAGGACTACATCGGACAGCAGCTGCCGGTGGTCTTCATGCCCAACGGCCCCTACCAGCTGACGATGTACAAGACCAACCTGAATGGCCTCGTGCCCCAGGGTGTCTTCGACGAGCTCTACCCGCAGTACTACTCATTCAAAGGTTGACGGATCGCTGGTGACCCGCTAGATTTCCTCCAACGGGATGGGGAGATAGCGGTGGGGGCCCGGCCTTGACGGCCGGGCCCCCGACCAGACCCTCGTTTTAAGTGGCGACTGCGCGAGGAGCAGAAGACAGCAGCCAATGATCGGGTACCTCATAAGGCGATTCATCCAGGCGATCATCGTGGTGATTGGCGTTACGATCATCACCTTCATCCTGCTCCATCTCCTGCCCGGTAACCCGGTCCGGGCAATTCTCGGGACGCATGCCAGCTTTCAGGCGGTCAAGCAACTCACGGATGAGTACGGCTTCAACAAGCCCCTCCCCATCCAGTACTTCATCTGGCTGGGCAATCTCGTCCATTTGAACCTAGGCTTCTCCTACAAGCAGAATCAGCCGGTTCTGGCGCTTTTGTCGCAGCGGATTCCTAAGACCCTGTTCCTGGTGGGCGTCTCGCTCATCCTCGCCATTTTGCTGGCGATTCCAGCTGGGATGTGGCAGTCGGTCAGGCGTAACAAGCCCGATGACTACGTCGGAACGGGGCTCATCTTCATCTTCTACTCGATGCCCACCTTCTGGCTCGGGCTCCTGCTGATAGTCGTCTTCAGCGAGTATCTGAACTGGTTCCCGTCCGAGGCCCCGCAGGATCAACTCGGTTTGCTATCTCAGCTCAACGGGATGGTGTTGCCCGTGGTCACCCTGACTCTCGTCACCCTGGCGCTGTTCACCAGGTACATGCGCAGCTCCATGCTCGAACAGAGCATCCAGGACTACGTGAGGACCGCCCGAGCCAAGGGGGTTTCCCGGCGTGCGGTTCTCTTCAAGCACATCCTTCGCAACGCGCTGATCCCGGTGATCACCCTGATCGGGCTTTCCATCCCGGGGGTCCTCAGTGGAGCGGTGGTGACCGAGACCGTGTTCAACTACCCGGGGATGGGACTGCTCTTCTATCAGGCCGCCGAGGCCGATGACTTTCCGGTCCTCCTTGGGGTGACGGTGGTTGTCGCTATTGCGACCGTCATCGGGAACTTGATCGCCGACATTCTCTACGCGGTCGTGGACCCGAGGATTAGGTATGTCTCGTAGCCGCTGGGCCAGCCTGACAAAACCAGCCACCTCCCAATGGAGTTGAGAGAGTGAGTACAACTGGGCAGATCTCCCCAGTCGATGTCGATCCGACGGGCTTTGGGCTCCGCGGTGGTGAGCTCATGCCTGAAGGCGGCGAGGGATATCATTCTGGGTCGGCGTGGCGGATGGTGCTACGGGTGTTTCTGGAGAACCGGCTGGCGATCGTAGGGCTGGCCATGATTCTTTTCATGCTCCTCTTCTCCTTCGTAGGTCCGCTCATCTACCACACGCAGCAGGTCTTCAACAACCCCAATATCGCCAACCACGCGCCGGGCGCAGCTCATCCACTCGGGACAGATCCGGTCGGATACGACGTCCTCGGGCGGCTGATGCTCGGTGGCCAGAGCTCCTTGGAGATAGGCTTCGCAGCCGCGTTAATCGCGGTCGGAATCGGGGTTATCTGGGGCGCGGCCGCGGGACTCGTGGGGGGCATCATCGACGCCGTGATGATGCGGATCGTGGACGCCTTGCTGGCCATCCCGTTCCTCTTCGCGTTGATTGTGTTGGGGGCCATCTTCACCACCTCCATCCCGGAGCTGATCATCGTCATCGGGTTCGTCGCTTGGCTGGTTCCTGCCCGCTTGGTCCGCGGCGAGACCCTGAGCCTGCGCGTTCGTGAGTACGTGCAGGCGGTGCGCGTGATGGGTGGCGGCACCAGACGCATCCTGTTCCGGCACATTATTCCCAACACCATCGGCACAATCGTGGTGAACGCGACCTTCCAGGTTGCCGACGCGATCCTGTACGTCGCGACGCTGAGCTACCTTGGTCTGGGCGTCCCCCCCCCGGCCACGAACTGGGGTGGACAGCTTTCCAACGGACTGAGCTATGTATTCGCCGGCTACTGGTGGCTGATCTACCCGGCCGGAATCGCCATCGTGCTCACTGTCGTCGCCTTCAACTTCGTTGGCGACGCACTGCGAGATGCCCTGGAGGTCCGGCTCCAGAGTCGCTGAGATTAGCCCGGGTGGGCGACCTGAGCTGTGGGTTCAAGGACGTCGCTGTTCAGCTGCGGCGACGCGTCCCAGTACCGTGCAACCAGAATTGCTGGCGCGGACGACAGCTGAGTTGCTTCGAAAGCGACTGCCGCAGTCTGCTTGTGTGAGTCGAGCATAGCCCTTGGCTTTTTGGCGGGAGCGGTGGCAGCTTCCCGATGGCGGTCGTCTGGGAGCAGTGCGGTCGTCCGTTACTAGCTGACGCCCTGTTCTGGGAGGGTCGGCTCTGTCGTGAGGCCTTTCCATGCCAGCTGGGAGCAGCGGTCACTGGGCGGCCGGGGACTTGGGGGGGACCGTCCGCCTGCCCCGCGCTAGGCGCTGACTGCTACCGGTGTCTGCAGGGGGAAGTGGCAAGCTGCCATGTGCCGCGGGCCGAATTGACGCAGCGGAGGCTCCTCGCGCGCACAGATCTCTTGGGCGCGCTCGCAGCGGGTGCGGAACCGGCAGCCGGAGGGCGGATGGAGGGCGGATGGTAGCTCACCGAAGACAGGTCGTATCTCCTTGGCCCGCTCCCGTTTGGGGTCCGGCTCTGGGATGGCGTTGATGAGCCCCATGGTGTAGGGATGTGCAGGCTTTTCGTACAGGTCCTGACTCGGGGCGATTTCGACGAGTTTGCCGAGGTACATGACGCCGATTCGATCTGACAGGTATTTGACCACCGAAAGGTCGTGCGAGATCACCACGTAGGTGAGCCCGTGGGTCTCCTGGAGGTTGTTCATCAGATTCAGGATCTGCGATCGGATCGACACGTCGAGGGCTGAGACCGGTTCATCGGCGACGATCAATTTTGGGTTGAGGGTCAGAGCTCGGGCGAGACCGATGCGCTGGCGCTGACCGCCTGAGAACTCGTGAGGATAGAGGTCCGCGGACTTCGGGCTCAGTCCGACCTCCTGCAGCAGCTGACTCACCCGGGAGTCTCTCTCGGCACCATTGCCGATCTTCTGCACGGTCAGCGGCTCACGGATTATGGTCCCGACGCGCATCCTGGGGTCCAGGGAGGCGTAGGGATCTTGGAACATCAGCTGGAGATCGCGTCGTCGGCGACGAAACTCACGCCCTTTGAGCTTGGCGATGTCGCTGCCCTCGAACAGGATCTCTCCGGAGGTTGGCTTTTCCAGCCCCACAATCATTCGCCCGATCGTGGTCTTGCCGCAGCCGGACTCACCGACCAGGCCGAAGGTCTCCCCTTTGGCCACCTGGAGAGAGACGTCCGACACCGCCTTGACCGATCCAATCCGACGTTGAAGGACCGCTCCTGATGTAACTGGAAACTCCTTCACCAGGTGCCGTATCTCCAGGAACGCGGAAGCGGGCGCCCCGGCACCGTCGGCGACGGTCGGGGCAGCGGTGGTTGTCATCTCATGAAGTCCTGATGGGTGAGAGGTGGATGGAGCACCCAGATGGGGTCACGGCAGCGACGCGGTGCGCGGCTCGGATCTGACTCGCCCAACCGGGTTGAAGCAAGCGTACTGGTGGTCCAGGTTTTCTCCTGAGAGCGCGGGCTCTTCCTCCCGACACCGCGCGGTGGCGAACTGGCACCGTGGTTGAAAGCGGCACCAGGCGGGCGGATGCGAGAGATCCGGCGGCAGCCCCGGAATGCTGTACAGGGGGACGTCGGTCGGCTGGTTCAGCCTTGGGATGGAAGCCAGCAGCGCCTGCGTGTAGGGGTGCCTCATTGACTCAAACAGCTCACCAGTGGAGGCTGTCTCAACGATCTTCCCGGCATACATGACGTTGACCCGGTCGGCTCGGCCCGCGATGACGCCCATGTCGTGGGTGATGAGCAGGACAGCCATACGAAGCCGCTGCTTCAGGCTGTAGAGGAGCTCCAGGATCTGGAGCTGGATCGTGACGTCCAGGGCCGTGGTGGGCTCATCGGCGATGAGGAGCTTGGGATCACAGGACAGCGCCATGGCGATCATCACCCGCTGTCGCAACCCACCGGATAGCTGATGTGGGTAGTCGGTCAATCGCTCCCTGGGGTTTGGCATTCCCACCAAACCCAACACCTCGGCCGCCCTGTCCAGCGCTTCCTTCCGCGAGACCTGGCGATGGATCCTGACCATCTCAGCAATCTGGTTACCGATGGACATCGTCGGATTGAGCGAGGTCATGGGATCTTGGAAGATGACGGCCACGTCATTCCCGCGAACATGGCGGAGGTCCTTCTCCGGCATCCCCACCAGCTCCCTGCCGGAGATCTGAATGCTGCTGCCGGGGGCGATGTAGCCGCCCGGAGGCAGCAGATGCATGATCGACATGCCGGTCATGGTCTTGCCGCATCCCGACTCACCTACCAGCCCCAGGGTCTCCCCTTCTTCTATGTGGAGGGTGACTCCGTCGACAGCTCGCACCTCGCCTTTGCGCTGTCGGATGTAGGTCCTGAGGTCCCGGATCTCTAACAGTGCTGCCAACTCTTAGTCCCTAAGGAATCCGCGGGTGAACTTCCCGTAAGTTTCCCGGAGTATAGCGGTCCAATCCCAGTTCCGGCAGGGCTGGGGCCGGCGGCTGGCTGAATGTCTGGATTGGCTTCCGGCTGCGCCACTCAGGGCCGCGCTGCGGGGCAAGCGACCAAACCCGGCCGGACCTGGCATGGAGGGTCGACGCCAGCTTGGTGACGAGTCCAAGTTCCGCTGCCGGTCTGGGAGTCCGAGAGGCCGGCCCCTCGGCCGCATGACCTCAAGCAGGTCGGGAGACATGAGCAGCGAGGGCAGCTAAGAGAGGCCCCAGGCACTCGGCGGGAGGTGGTGGTTGGTCACGATTGGGCCTGCACTTTGGGATCGCGCTCCTTGCTCAGTCGGCACGACCCTGCCGGCTCGCAGGCTGACGACTCGGTCCGCCCATCCGGCCACCACAGCGGGATCGTGGGTGAGTAAGAGCAGGGACATTCGCGTTCGCTGCTTGACCAACTGTAGTACCCCCATGAGCTGCTCCGCCAAGCCGGTATCAAGTGCGCTCGTCGGCTCGTCCGCGATGAGCAGCTTGGGCTCGCAGGCGGTCGCCAGCGAGATGAGTACGCGCGGGCGGACTACACCCGACAGCTGGTGTGGGTAGGAGCCGGAGGTGCGTCGCGGGTCGTTGACACCGACCACCTCCAGCACCTCTTCCGCCCGGCTCATGGCCTGCCGGTGAGAGAGTCGGTGGTGAGCTGAGATCCCCTCCGCTATCTGCTCTCCCACGGTCATGGTGGGGTTCAGGGCGGCCGCGGGATCCTGAAAGATAATTCCAATCTCGGCGCCTCTCACCGCTCTCATTCGACTCTCCGGAAGGCCCACGAGCTCTCGGCCCCCTAATCGGATGCTGCCATGGGCCACAAAAGCGCCCTTCGGCAGGAGCTGCATGATCGACAGTGCGGTGATGGTCTTGCCGCAGCCGATTTCGCCTACCAGCCCCAGGGTTTCCCCCTGTTCGATCTGCAGGTTGAGGTGGTCCAACGCCACTACCTCTCCGCGACGAACACGGATATGGGTGCTCAGACCTTCGATCTCTAGAAGAGCCGACATACGAGCACTGCCATTCGACTGCCCCTGAACCCCAACGAGATAGCCAGAGTATAGCCGCGGCTACGGTAACGTACGACGGTCCGCCAGGGTGAGATCGCCAGCTTCCCAGCTTCAATGTATCGTCAAGTGGAACTATGAAGGAGACCCTCGTGCGGCTGCGGCCACCGCGCCTACGTCGGCTGCTGCCCGCTTTGGTCAGCCTGGCCATACTGGTTCTCGTCGTGCTGGTCGTCAACCCTCACGATCTGGGGACCGCGCTCTCGCATTTCCATCTGGTCTACCTGCCGATTGTTCTGAGCCTTGCGATGGCCTACTACGTGCTCAAGGGCTGGCAGTGGCACCTTTTCATGAAGCCGCTCCGGCTTGACCATGGGGCGCTCGAGACAATCCTGATTTATCTAGCGGGCCAGCCTACTTCGATTCTGCCCCTGGGGGAACTGTCCCGGGCCTTCATCATGAGGCAGCATGCGAAGGTTAATCTGGGCGAGGTTTCGGCTACGGTGGTGGTGCAGGAGGTCCTCTACCCAGTCGGACTGATCGCCGCGGCCGTGCCCGGATCCGGTCGGTTTCCCGGGGCGCAGGCGGCCGTGGTCACCGCCCTCATCGGGATCCTTGCCATCTCGCTGCTCCTGCTGTGGCCGACCGCTTTCGCCAAGGTGGTGGCGCTGGCGGTCAGGGTGCCTCTGATTCGTCGCTTCGAGCCGGATCTGCTGGCGCTTCACCACGATGTGATCTTCATAGCGCGCCGTCCAGCAACCCTTATACCGGCCGCGCTGGGCCCGGTGGCTGCGGTGCTGGCGATCTCCGTCTTCTACTTCACGGTTAGGAGCGTGGGGATTGAGCTCGGGGTCTACCAGGTGGCCTTCGTCTACGCCGTCGCTCATCTCGCCGGTGGGATCAGCCTGCTCCCCGGGGGCATCGGCGCTTACGAGGGCTCGATGACCTTCCTCTTGATTGCCTTTGGAGTCCCCGCGCCGGTCGCCGCCGCCATCGCCATCCTGAACCGAGCCTTCGACCGCCTGCTCGTGACCGTGGTCGGGACCGTCGTGTACTTCGCCATCCGCAGGCCACTCGACCTGCGCGGCATCACCATGGAGCCCGACCGATAGCGGTAGGCTTGGGGGCCAGATCCGCAAGCCACGGAGGCAAGGTATGAAGGCGATCGCGACCACCCCAGGCAAGCAGGGAAGCGTCCATCTGGCTGACATAGCCGAGCCGTCCGGGGCTGGGGACGTGCAGACCAAGGATGGGAAGGACTCGCCGGGCGTTTTGGTTGAAGTGGTTGAGGTCGGGGTGTGCGGCACTGACCTCGAGATCGCCAACCAGGGCTATGGAGAGGCTCCCGCCGGGCGAGACGTGCTGGTCATGGGCCACGAGAACCTCGGCCGGGTGCTCAAAGCCCCGACGGGAAGCAGCCTGGAAGTCGGCCAACTGGTGGTGGCGACCGTGCGCCGGCCGTGCCCCGAGCGATGCGCGCCATGTGCCAATGGGCAGAGCGACGACTGTCTCACCGGCCACTACACGGAGCGCGGGATCAAGGGCCGTGACGGCTACATGGCCGAGCAGTACCTGGAGTCGGAGGACTATCTCATTCCGCTGACCTCGAGACTCTCACGGGTCGGTGTCCTGATGGAGCCCAGCTCCATAGTGGAGAAGGGTCTGATGCAGGCGTACGGCATCCAGCGCTATCGGTTTCCGTGGGCGCCGAAGCGGAGCTTGGTGTGCGGTGCCGGGGCGATCGGGCTGCTGGCGGCTGTGTTTCTGCGCCTCCGGGACATGGATGTCTACCTGGTTGCCAAGGCGGGTGCCGACTCTCGTTCCGCCCGAGTTGCCAAGGAGATCGGGGCAACTCTTCTGGACGCAGACCAGCATCCGGTGGGCGGCCTAGGTAAGGAGCTTGGCAACCTGGACCTGGTCTTCGAGGCAACCGGGGTCTCAGCGGTCGCCATGGCGGCGATCTCGGCGACCGGCCATGACGGAGTCTGCTGCCTGAGTTCCGTCACGGCGGGGTCGAGGACTGTGACCGTCGACTCCGATGCTCTCAATTTGGACATGGTTTTGGGTAACAAGCTCGTGTTCGGCACCGTGAACGCCAACCGGACTCACTTCGAGGCGGCAGCACGGATGTTGGGTGCGGCCATCCGGCGTTGGCCGGGAGTCGTGGAGGAGATCGTCAGCCGGCGAGTTCCGGCAGAGAGGTTCCAAGACGCCTTTGCCCGCCAGCCCGACGACATCAAAACCGTGATCACATTTGCCGGAGGATGAGCTGATGTTTCCCCAGTCTCGCGGGCGCTGCAGCCGCCAGGCACATTGCGACCTTCCAGAAGGGACCATCGAGGAGGAGTTCGCTCGCCAGGGTTTCTTCGGGCCCGCCTCCCACCTGTACCACGCGCACGCGCCCACTGAATGGCTGCGCATTGAGGGGCCGCTCCGCCCCCGCGCCTACGACCTCCGCCAGGTGGCAGCCGCCGACGCCTCCGACCAGCGGGCGCCGATGACGCCGGTCCTGGGCAACGGGGATGTGCGCCTCCATGTTTCCCGACGCACGCACCCCATGCCCTTCTGCTACCGAAATGCCGACTCCGATCTCATCTATTTCGTGCACCGGGGCCAGGGAGAGATGCTCACCGACTTCGGACGGCTCCCTTATGAGCAAGGGGATTACCTGGTGCTCCCGCGCGGCACCACCCACCGTCTGTTTCCCTCCGACGGCGAGAGCTTTCTGCTCGTCATCGCCTCGGCGGAGATGCCGGAGCTTCCTCCCGCTGATCGCATGGGACAGCACTCGCCGTTCGACCGGGGGGTGCTTCGCCTGCCCGAGCTTCCCATGGTGCCAACCTCTCCAAATGAGGCAGGGGAGTGGGAGATGGTGATCGAGCGGGAGGAAGAGTGGACCCGGGTCTTCTACCCCTTCGACCCCCTGGACACCGTCGGGTGGAAGGGCGATCTCAGCGCCTACGCGCTCAATGTCCGGGATATCAGGCCGGTCACCTCGGGCCGGTTCCACCTGCCCCCTTCGGTGCACACCACCCTGCGGACATCCGGGTTCGTGCTCTGCACCTTTGCGCCTCGCCGGGTTGAGGGGATTGATGACCCCGGCGCTGTCCGACTTCCCTTCTACCATCGGAACATCGATTACGACGAGGTGCTCTTCTATCACGCGGGCACTTTCATGAGTCGAGCCGGAATCGACGCTGGGATGATGACCTGGCACCCCCAGGGAATCCACCATGGACCCCAGCCGAAGGCGATCGAGCGAGACCTTCAAGGAACGAAGACCCACCACGACGAGGTGGCGGTGATGATCGACGCGAGGCGGCCCCTTCATCCGCTGAACGCGGTCCTTCCCGCAGAGATCATCGAGTACGCTGAGTCGTGGATGCCGCACATGGACGACGACTGAGAGCCAGAGTGCGTTTGGCCACCGTCGGACTGCGGGGCCCTGTGGGGGTGGTGAACCGGGTTGTGGCCGCCCATTCCGACCCGGCCAGCGGGGCGCCAAGCCTGATCGACATCACCGCCGCGGGCGAGCTCTGGTGGTCCAAGGCCGGGTCGGGAGATGCCGTGCGGTGGGCGCAAGCCACCTTTCCTCCCGACCTGACGGCCGTCCTACGGGGCGGGACGCGTGGTTTGGAGATGGTTGAGGAGGCGGTCGGGCTGGCCGCGGCATCCGAGCCAGGGGCGACGAGTCCGTCGGGAACGCCGCTGCGCTGGGCGGAGCATCTGGTGGAGCGACGACCGCTCCTCGCTCCGCCGATGTTGCGGGACTTCTACGCCTTCGAACAGCACGTCGCGGCCGGCGCGGCCCGGCGCGGCGAACCCATTCCCGCTGAGTGGTATCGCCGTCCGGTCTATTACAAGGGCAACCCCGCCACCATCCTGGCCCCCGGCGAGATCGTTCCCTGGCCCGCCTACAGCGATGCGCTGGACTATGAATTGGAGTTCGCTTGTGTTCTGCTGTCTGGGGGTCGAGATCTCGACGAGGGGTCAGCGTTCGAGGCGATCGCCGGGTACACCATCTTCTGTGACTTCTCCGCTCGAGACATCCAGCGCGCGGAGATGCAGGTCCGCCTGGGGCCCGCGAAGTCCAAGGACTTCGCCAGCGGCCTCGGTCCTTGGCTCGTGACCGCCGACGAGGTCCCAGACCCGGCCGAGTTGACCGCGGTGGCGTATCTGAACGGGCTGGAAGTGGCCAGGGGGCGACTCGGGGATGCCCGCTGGAGTTTTCCGGAGATGATCTCCTACGCCTCCGGGGCCGAGCCCCTCATGGCCGGAGAGGTGGTCGCCAGCGGCACCGTGGGCGGAGGCAGCGGGCAGGAGGCGGGCAGACTTCTGGAACCGGGAGACCGCATCGACTGCGACCTTGTGGGTTTCGGGACCTTGAGCCACTCCGTGGGTGCGCGCCACGACGGTGGCGGACGGCTGATCGCGAGGGCGGATCCGGCCTGAGAGCTGCCAGAGCATACAATCAGGGTTCGGGTTCATCACCCCACCGGTCCGGGTTCAAGCAGTGGAGGTTGCCAGTTGGCGCGACGTTCTATGGGTCGCCGCCCCAGAAGGGGTCCGGCGCGACCGCGCGTCTCCCGCGTCACTCCCCCAGAGGAGCAGAAGGAGGAGACGATCGAGCTGGAGGGGACCGTGGTGGAGCCACTGCCCAACGCGGTCTTCAAAGTTGAACTCCAGACCGGCCAGACGGTATTGGCTTACATCTCCGGCAAGATGCGCAAGCACTACATTCGGACGCTGATAGGGGACAAGGTCAAGGTCGAATTGAGCCCCTACGATCTGACCCGCGGACGGATCACCTTCCGCTATAAGTAGCGGCCTCGCCGCTCGGCCGTGACGCTCACCCTGGTGCAGCCGGTCGGAATCTCTCCTTTTTCGGTCACCGGGCGTTGGTTGTATCGGTCCCCGGCTCCGGCTCGGCGGTCTCTCCAGCCGGTCCCCGTGCGGCCGCGACTCGACCCATGAGCCCGGCAGCCCGAGGCGCACGCCCCGCCACGGTCGCGCGGCTGCGGCGCGCTTGGATCTCTGCCAGCTTGCGGCGTTCGCTGTTGGCCGCCAGACCCTGGCGATCCTCCGGACGGCGGGTATCCCAGTGGCGCACGTAGAACGCAGCCTTGAGCGCGGTATAGGGGATGGCGAGGATCCGATGGTCCCCGTGCGCCGCCTCCACGACATCCCAGACCGCGCCGAATCGCTGCAGCACCGCCGGGGTGACCACGTGCGCGCGGAACACCTGCCCGTCGAGAAAGTGCAGAGCGACGCGCGGCATCTCCTTGGGATCCTGTCCTCCCTCCAAGGGCGGGACGGAGTTGGCGTCGATCTGGCGCACCGCACTGACTGGGACCAGCGCCTGGCGGGTGTTCCCGTCCAGGCTGTGCACTTCCACCTCCAAGAAGGGGTCGTCCATGTGCAGCACCGGCACCTCGCCATAGACGGTCTCGCCATCCAGGAAGGAGACGATCACCTCCGGCATGCAACTCTCCTGCGCAATTGGATCTCCGTCTACCGGCCCCTTCCACCTGTCATCGGACCGTTTGGCCAGCGTAACTCCATCGCTACCTCCCGGTTCCCATGACCGCACTCGGGCAGGCTACGGTGGGGACATCATAGGGCGGGTGCCGACAGCCGTTCCCACATCTGGCGCTCTGACCAATGTCAGTGGGGACGCTGCCAAGGAGTGCACCCGGTAGCGCCACCGGAGGCATCTCGTAACCGCAGTTGGCATCACCGCCTGACTCCAGACGCCGGCCACGCCGGGCGTCGTTCACATTCCAGTTTGCCCTGATCCTCATTGTCGTGGGGATCGCAACCGCTGTGGCCGCGGCTGCGGTAGCGTGGTTTGAGACGCAAAATGCCCGCTCGCAGCAGCAGCTCGCATCAGCCAGTGGCTCGGCTCGGCTCGGGATCAGCCTCGTCCGCCTGGAGTCGGCGACCGTCAGCGCGGGGCTGTCGTGCCAGCTGGGGGCATTGCCCCAGACTGCGGTGGCGTTCGTGCAGGGGTCGTCCGCCTTGCAGCAGCAGGCTGTCAGCGAGGCCTCCTCGACTCAGGGCCACGTCGTTGTCTACCTCAGCCCGGCCGGGGAAGTGCTTGCCGGCTCCGCCGGAGGTGCTCCTTTGGGTTCGCTGCAACCCACTGCGACGGCGGCCCACCGCAGCGGTCTCCTCTGCTCAGCCGGTGGAGCGTTTGTCGCCTGGCGCTCGGGGATCTATGGCGTCGCCATGTCCAAAGTGTCTGGTGCCGCCCACATCCTCGGCTACGTGCTCGTGCTCACCCCGGTGAGTGCCAACACCTTGCGCTTCGCCGCCCAGCTACTCACATCGGGGGGCTCTTCTACCCAGCTGCTGCTAGTGGCAGGGGGACGATACGTCTTCAGCGGCAAGGCCGCTGCGGGCGCCCAGCAGGCGGGAGCGGTGGCGTCCGCAGCGGTGACCCAGGCGATCTCCGGGCCGAAGGCGGTCGGGACCATGACAGTCGGCGGTCAGCAGTTCACGGTTGCGGGCCAGCTTCTGCGCCCCAGCGCGGGCCCCCCGGTGGCGACCCTGGTGGTGGTCCAATCCGCGACCACCGTTGGCCCCAGCGCCAGCCAGCTGGCGGTGCCGGTCGCGCTCGCGGTGGCGTCCGTCCTCTTGCTGGGCATGATGCTCGTCTTTGTTCTCGCCGAGAGATATCTGAATCGCCCCCTGCGCCGCCTCAACCAAGCGGTGCAACGCCTGGGCCAGGATGTCTACGCCACCCCCGTCGAGATCGACGGCGCTGAGGAGGTCACCCGGCTCGCCGCCAACTTTGAAATCATGAGGCGACAACTCCGCCACCAGTTGCTGCTGGCGCTGGGGCGTAGCGTTATCGCCTCGACTCTCACCGGGAATGCGCCGCTGGAACAAGCGCTGAGCCAGGTTCTCAAGAGCCTCTGCCATCTGCTGAACACCGAGATGGCGATGATTCTGCTGCGGGCGCAGGACTCGGCGGGACTCAGTTTTCTGATCACCTGCGGAATCGCGGAACCCAATCTGGAGTGGTCGGAGCTGGAGCAGAGTGAAGGAATATTGGGACGACTGCTGCGCGAGCCCCGGTTCCTCGCCCGCTCCCTGCTCAACAGCTCCGACCGCGGGGCCCTGGAGCAACGCATTGGGCTGCGAGATTGCCTGGCTGAGCCGCTCGAGGCGGAGGGTCGCAACATTGGGGTGCTGATCGTCGCCAACAAGCGTGCGCCATATCTGGAGGAGGACACCGCGATCTGCCATGCGGTGGCCGCGCAGATGGTGACGGCGGTGGACAAGAGCGTGCAGTTGGTGGTGACCAGGCGCGAGGCGACGACGGATGCCATGACCGGTCTTTACAACTATCGGTTCCTGGTCGGTTATCTGGATCAGCAGGTGAATGTCGCTGAACGAGCCAGCGCCAACCTGTCGGTGTTGATGCTGGACCTCGACCATTTCAAATCGGTGAACGACAGCTTCGGTCACCTGATCGGGGATCGGGTGCTGCGCGCGGTCGCCGCGATGGTGCTTGACACCATCCGGAAATCTGACCTTGCCGCCCGCTATGGAGGCGAGGAGTTTGTGGTGGTAATGGCCAACACCGGACGCGAGGAGGCGCACCTGGTGGCTGAGAAGATCCGCCAGGCGGTGGCTGGTCTGGAGATTCCGCGCGACGATGGTGGACTGGTCCCGATCACGGTCAGTATCGGCGGTGTCAGCTTTCCGGAGGGGACCCGGGGGGCGCGCAACCTCCTGGACCTCGCCGACCGAGCGCTCTACCACGCCAAACGTAGCGGGCGTGATCGGGTGGAATTCCTGGACGCCGCCATTTTCCCCGAAAGGCCCACTAGCAACCGAGGTGGGTTGCCCGATCCGATAGCATAGTGCGCGAAGTGGACCAGCTCATCGACCTGCGCAGCGACACCGTCACCCGCCCCTCCGCTTCCATGCGTCAAGCGATGGCCGCCGCAGAGGTGGGGGACGACGTGTTCGGGGAGGATCCCACGGTGCGCGCGTTGGAGGAGCGAGTCGCCGAGCTGCTGGGCAAGGAGAGCGCGCTCTTCTGCCCCAGCGGGACCATGTCCAACCTGATCGCCATTGCGGCCCTCACCGGTCGCGGCGACGAGGTGCTGGTCGACTCGGAGGCACACATTCTTCATTACGAGCTGGCCGGGGCTGCGGTCGTCGCCGGTGTGCAGCTGCGCAACTTCGACGCTCCCAGTGCCGGCTGTCCCTCACCCGCGCAGCTGGAGTCTCTGCGCCGCCTGGCAGACCCAACTCACGAGCCCAACTGCACGCTCCTCTGCCTGGAGCAAACCCACAACCGTCGGGGCGGGAGTGTCGCGCCCCTAGTCGAGCTTGAAGCAGCCCAGCGCCAAGCCCACGAGATGGGGCTCCGCGTGCATCTGGATGGCGCTCGTCTTGGCAACGCCGCCGCTTACCTGGGGGTCGGACTCGGTGAGCTGGCGGCTTGCGCAGACACCGTCAACTTCTCCCTGTCGAAGGGGTTGGGCTGTCCCGCGGGATCGGTGTGGGTCGGCCCACGCAGCGTGCGTGCACACGCTCACCTGTGGCGCAAACGCCTCGGTGGGGGGATGCGCCAGGTGGGTGTGCTGGCGGCAGCGGGGCTATGGGCGTTGGAGCACCAGCTGCCGCGGCTGATTGAGGACCACGACAAGGCGCGCCGCTTGGCAAACGGCCTAGCCGAGATCGCCGGCATCGCGGTCGACCCCCCCTCGGTTCAGACCAACATCGTCCTCATTCAAACCGTGGCTCCCGCCGACGCCGTGCTTGCCGCGGCCGAGTCGGTCGGTGTGCAGATGGTGGCGTTTGGGCGCCACACGGTGCGTGCGGTGACGCACTTGGATGTGACGGCAGCGCAAATCGACGAGGCTGTGGCCAGACTAAGTGGCGCGCTGCCCAGGGGATAGAAAAAGGGAGCGGACACGTTGCCCGCTCCCCTGTCGGCTCCTAGGCTTTCGCCTTCAGCTCTCTGCCGGCCCTCCGGCCAGGGTCACCCGGCCGCGACGCCGGGCCGCGGGACGCGCAGCTGTCGGCGCCGTCTCCCGCCGGACCCGGGGGGTCGCGGCGCCCTTGGCTGCGGGCCTGGGCGCGTTCCGGGTGGTCCGAGATGCAGCTGCGGGGCGCCTCCCTCGAGTGGTAGTCCCAGCGCTCGCGGCGCTCGTCCTCCGCGCCGGCGCCGCTACTGAGGTCCGTCGACGAGTCCCCGTTGTTGCGGCGGTGGTGCTCCGGCGTCGGGTGGTCGAAGGTGCAGCAGACGCGGTGCGCCTGGTAGTGGTGGTTCGTCGCCGTGCCGGCGCGGCTGCCGCACTGGCGGTGCTGGCGGTGCGTCTCACGGTCGGCCTCACCGTGGTCGAACGCCTAGTGGGAGCGGTGGCCGTGGTGGTGCGGCGGCGCGGCGCCGCCGCAGTCGCGGGCCTTCGCGCCGCGGTGCGCGTCGCGGGCGCCCGGCGCACCGGCGCCCGACGGACCATGGTGCGGGCCGCCGATTCGCCGCGAGTCATGGAGCGATCAAGTTTGCGCTCCAACTCTGCAAGCCGCTTTTCGAGGGCCTTCAATTGCGTGGCGAGACTCTTGTTGAGGGCTGCCGGAGTCATGCGACTGATTGGCGTCCTGGTGGTTCGGCGTGCGGCGGTGCGCCGAGGTGTAGCTGCCTTGGCAGAGGTCCGGCGCGCTGCCGGCCTGGCGGTGGTGCGACTGGGTGTGCGCGCAGTCGTGCGCCTGGCACCAGTCCTTCTGGTCGTGCGGGGCATGTGTCGCCTCCTCGTGATATGGCGGCGATCAAGGTCGCCGCGTTATGGCTGCGAGTGGTGATGTGACGAACCCAAACCAACTCAGCTGCGCTGGGGTGCAGGGCTCGCAGTGTATGTTCCGCAGTTCACTCAACGCGATTGTGACACACATCCGCGCCCGCGTGTGAACGCGAGGTGAAAACGCGGCATGTCAGCAGGCCTGACAATGCACGCTCTGCGGCCTTGCGATCGGTGCACTATTTTGGCGGCGGCCGCTCACCAGGGCATATACTGGCGCCGTGCTAGCGCCTTCCGAAGCGGTCGAGGATCTCTACACAACTGGTCAGCATCGAGTTGACGAGGCCGCGCGGTTTCTCCGGCTGAGTGAAGACCTCCACGCGGTCCTACGCGAAGTCAAGCGGGTCTTTCAAGTACATTTCCCGGTGGTGCGGGACAACGGTGCAGTGGAGGTTTACACCGGCTTCCGAGTCCATCACAGCCTGGCTCGCGGTCCCGCTAAGGGTGGCATACGTTACGAGCCAGAGGCGACGGTGGAAGGCACTAAGGCCCAAGCGATGCTGATGAGCTGGAAGACTGCGGTTATGTCGTTGCCCTTCGGGGGCGCGGCGGGTGCGGTGCGGGTGGACCCCGGCTTGCTCACTTCGCGGGAACTGGAACGATTGACCCGTCGATTCACGACGGAGATTCGACTCCTGCTGGGGCCCGAGCGCGACATACCCGCGCCTGACATTGGGACCGGGCCGCAGGTCATGGCCTGGATGATGGACACCATCTCCATGCACGAGGGGTACTCTGTCACCGCTGCCGTGACCGGCAAGCCGATTGAGGCGGGTGGGTCGGTTGGGAGGGTCGAGGCTCCGGGACGGGGCCTGGCAACTGTCCTGATGCATACCTTGCGCAACACCGGTCTCAGCCGGGAAGGGGCGACCGTGGCTGTTGAGGGGTTTGGCACCGTGGGAGCCACCTGTGCGCGACTTTTGGCGGAGGCCGGCTGTCGCGTGGTAGCGGTATCCGACCACTCCGGTGGTTGGCACAACGACCACGGCCTCGACCTCGCCGGTCTGGAGCGCGTCAAGGCTGAAGGCGGACAACTTAGCACCGCAGGAGTGGGCGGCGAAGCGATAACTCGGGAAGAGCTGCTGGCGCTGCCCGTCACCGTGCTGATACCGGCCTCGGTCGAGAGCGTCATCAACGCTCAGAACGCCTCTCGCGTGCGGGCCCGCATTGTTGCGGAGGGGGCGAATGGTCCGGTGACACCTGTGGCGGAGGCCGTGCTGGCCGAGGACGGCATCGTGGTGGTGCCCGACATTCTTGCCAACGGTGGCGGCGTCACGGTCTCCTACTTCGAGTGGGTGCAGGATCTGCAGTCGTTCTTCTGGGAGGAGGCAGAAATCAGCTCCCAGTTGGAGCGGGCGATGCTGCGAGCCGCCGACCAGGTTTGGGCCTACTCCGCTCATCACCACATCACTCTGCGGGAGGCCGCGTACGCGATTGCGATCGGGCGCGTGGCACGGGCTTCAAGTGCCCGCGGGGTCTACCCGTAGGCTTCAGTCGCCCACGGTTCGGCGCGCCAGCACGACCGGGTCCCGTCCCGGTTGATACTCGAACCGGTAGCCGGCGCCGATCACGACGTGGATGTAGTGGGGTCCGTCGACGCGAGGTTGCAGCTTGCGCCGGAGTCGATAGAGATGGGCATCCAGGGAATGCACCTGGTAAGGGTCGCGGCGCCGCCACACATCCGCGATCAGCCGGGGCCGCGACACGACCCGTCCGGCGTTGCGCGCGAGCGCGCTCAAGATCCCGAACTCCGTTGGAGTGAGCGCCACCGTTCGGTCGTCGCGGCGCACCTCGTGACGGCCCAGGTCGATGATGAGCCCAGGGAAGGACATCCGGTTCTGAGCGGCTGCAGAACGCATCAAGCGGGCTCGGCGGAGCCTGGCGTTGATGCGCGCCACCAACTCCCGAACCTCAAACGGCTTGCGGAGATAGTCGTCGGCGCCGACCTCCAGCCCGACCACAACATCCTCGGGGTCGTGCAGACAGGAGACCATCATCACGGCGGCCTTCACCCCGGCTCCTCGTAATCTTCGGCAGACCTCCACTCCACTCATGTCAGGGAGGACTAGGTCCAGCAGAATCAGATCTGGCTCTTCCTCTATTGCGAGTCGAAGGCCCAGAGCCCCGCTGGCCGCCGTCGCGACTCCGTACCCGTTCTCAGCTGCGATCAGCTGAACCAGCTGCAGCATCGCGGGGTCATCATCGACGATGAGGAGTTTGGCGGCAGCGGCTGGAAGCGTTGGGGGCGGAAGCTCCCAGTCGTCGGTCGTGCCCGGTGCGGGTGCGGTTGCCTGCATCACGCCGGGATTGTGTCCCCGCAACCCCTGAATTGGGCGTCGTGTATTGACAACGGCTGCGTAACAAGCTCTGCGCCGGGTGTGACGGCGGACAACTTCGATGGCGTCGGTTACCATGAGGGTCAGTTCAGGAGGAGCCGCGATGAGGTTGAGATTCGCGGGGTGGGGCCGGCGGCGCCGGATCGGAAACGTTCTCGCTGTCACCGGAGCGGTCCTGGTGCTGGCCGGGCTTGGAGTTCTGCTGCCACCGGTCCTGGGGGTGTTGCACCGTGGGGGCAACGACAAACAGCTCATGCACAAGTGGCTGGGCCCGACGGGCGCCATCACCAAGGTGATCCCCCAACAGGCCGAGAGCCAGGTCAACTCCAACTCGCCCGCGACCGTGCCCGCGTGCGGCACCGGCTCGGCAAACACCGAGTACGCCCTCGTGGCCTTCCCGAGCTTGCCAGGGGTCGAGGGAGTCGCCGGCAACGGGAGTTGGGCGATGCTCACCCAGCGATCGGTCGTCCACTACGCTGCCTCCCCGGGGCCGGGCGGGGTCGGGAACGTGCTGATCGCCCTGCACCGAGAGCCCAACTTCGAGCCGCTGGGGACGCTGAAGGCGGGAGATCAGGTAGTGATCACCGCTCGTGACTGTCAGCAGTTCACCTACACGATCACCCAGGTCTGGGTGGAGAGTCCAGCGCAGGTGACTCAGCTGCAGCCGATCGCCCAGGGGCACTTCCTGACACTGGTCACCTGCACCCCACTTTGGGTGGACACTCAACGGATCGTGATTCGAGCTACCCTGACGGCCACCTGAGACATGGAGGGTGATTGCCCCACCACATGAGGTGGACTGTGACTGTCGGGACCACTAAATATGGGCTTGGGCGGGCTGAGCTTCCACAGCCATCTGCTATGCTTCGATCAGGGATAGCGCAGTAATGGGCGGTTCCCGCGCACCTGGAGACCGGGACTGGGAGGTGGCCTTGCTTGGATATTGAACTGGGACGTGGGAAGCGGGCAAGGCGGGCCTACGGCTTCGACGAGGTGGCTCTGGTACCCGGCAAGGTGACCATCAACCCCGACGAGATCGACATCACGATGAGGATTCGAGATGTCGAGATCCCGGTCCCCATCCTCGCTGCTGCGATGGACGGCGTTGTCGACCCCCACTTCGCGGTGGTAATGGGGCGTCTCGGCGGGATGGCGGTCCTGAATCTGGACGGGGTCAACTGCAGGTATGAGGACACGGCCGCTGTCTACGAGGAGATCGCGGCGGCGCCCCGGGAGAAGGTCAATCAGCTGCTGCAGCGACTCTACCTCGAGTCGGTCAAGGACGAGCTGATCGCCCGTCGGATTGAGGAGATCAAGCGCGAGGAGGTCATCTGCGGGGTTTCGAGCATCCCTGCCGAAGCTGAGCACCGACTCCCAATCGTGACCGAGGCGGGAGCGGACATCTACTTCGTGCAGGGCACGGTGCTCACTGCCCGGCACATCTCCCGCTCCTATCGGCAGCTGGATTTCGCCCACCTGATGGCCCAGTCCAGCCTGCCAGTTGTGGTCGGAAACTGTGTCGAGTACTACACCGCTCTGGAGCTGATGGCGACAGGCGTCGACGGAATCCTGGTGGGGGTCGGACCCGGCGCAGCCTGCACCACCCGTGGAGTGCTTGGAATTGGGGTGCCGCAGGTGACCGCCACCGCGGATGTCGCGGCTGCTCGCAATGACCACCGCCGGACCGGTGGCAAGCCGGTCACCGTCATCACCGACGGTGGCATGCGCGTCGGCGGTGATGTCACCAAGGCATTCGCGTCGGGGGCTGACGGAGTCATGATCGGGTCGGTGTTCGCCTCCGCTGAGGAAGCTCCAGGGAGAGGTCATCACTGGGGGATGGCAACACCAGACCCCAACCTGCCCCGCGGGACGCGGATTAAGGTGGGAACCAAGGCCACCCTTCGAGAGCTGTTGCTGGGGCCGGCCAGGGTGGACGACGGGAGTCAGAACCTGGTCGGGGCCATCAAGTCGGCGATGGGGGTCTGTGGGGCTCGCACCATCGAGGAGTTCCAGCAAACCGAGCTCGTAATAGCGCCCGCGATCCTGACCGAGGGCAAGCTCTTCCAGCAAGCCCAACAGGTCGGGATGGCCCGTTGAGGCTTGGGGACCAGGGCAGATGATCACCGCCGCTCCAGGGACAGCCGAGGCTGCTGGCGGTGGTGAGACGGTGGAGGTTGGCGCCGAGCGCGTTCTGGTTCTCGACTTCGGGTCCCAGTACAGCCAGCTGATCGCACGCCGGATCCGGGAGCTGAAGGTCTACTGCGAGCTGGTTCCCGGGACCATCTCCGCAGACGAGGTGCGGCGGCAGCAGCCTCGCGGTCTGGTCCTCAGCGGCGGTCCGGCCAGCGTCTATGATGCCGACGCTCTCAGGCCGGACCCGGGGATCTACCGGTTGGGTGTCCCGATCCTCGGAATCTGTTATGGCATGCAGCTGCTGGCCCATGACCTGGGCGGGCGCGTTCGCCCGGCGGCCAAGCGGGAATACGGTCTGGCGGCCGTCGTGGTCGACCGGGGGGAGGGGATCTTCTCTGGGCTTCCCCAGGAGATGCCGGTATGGATGAGCCACGGAGACGTAATCGAGGAGCTTCCGCCCGGCTACCGGGTGATGGCGCACACCCTGAACAGCCCTGTCGCGGCGATGTCGGGTCCCGGCGGCAGTGTGGGAATCCAATTTCATCCCGAGGTCGCGCACACGCCCCAGGGGCTGGAGATGCTTCGAAACTTCCTCTACCGCACCTGCGGCTGTGAGGGGAAGTGGGAGGCGAGCAGCTTCGTCGACCAGGCGGTCGCAGAGATCCGCCGCAAAGTCGGAGGCGAGCGCGTGATCTGCGCTCTGTCGGGAGGGGTGGATTCGGCGGTGGCGGCCACCCTGGTTCACCGGGCGATCGGAGACCAACTCACGTGCGTGTTCGTGGACAACGGGCTGCTGCGTCGGGGCGAGGCCGACCGCGTGATTGACGTACTCACGCGCAGCATGCGGATGCGGATCGTGAGAGTCGAGGGGGAGGAGCGGTTCGTGGGCGCGCTGGCAGGGGTGGTCGAGCCCGAGGAGAAGCGCCGGATCGTGGGCCGTGAGTTCATCAGCGCCTTTGAGGAGGAGACCAGCAGGATGGGTGATGTCCCCTTCCTGGCCCAGGGCACGCTCTATCCGGATGTCATCGAGAGCACCTCGGCGGACACGTTCGGTGCGCGCAAGATCAAGACCCACCACAACGTTGGTGGCCTACCCCAGTCCATGACCTTCAGCCTGGTGGAGCCGCTGCGTTACCTATTCAAGGATGAGGTGCGCCGTGTGGGGAGGGCGCTGGGCCTGCCGGACGACCTGGTGATGCGCCAGCCGTTCCCCGGTCCGGGGCTGTCCATCCGGATCATCGGGGAGGTCACCAGAGAGCGCCTCGAGACGGTGCGGAGCGCCGACTGGGTGGTCATAGATGAGATCAAGAGGAGCGGTCTCTACGGCAAGGTCTGGCAGAGCTTCGCGATCCTCACACCTATCAGCAGCGTCGGCGTGATGGGGGACTTCCGCACCTATGCCAACGTGGTGGCGGTCCGGATCGTGACCTCGGACGACGGCATGACGGCCGATTGGGCCCGTGTCCCTTATGACGTGCTGGCCGATATCAGCAGGCGGATAGTCAACGAGGTGCCGGGGGTCAACAGGGTCGTTTACGACATCAGCAGCAAGCCCCCGTCGACCATCGAGTGGGAGTGACCTCGCCACCTCAGAGCCTCCGCGTCATGGTGGTGGGGAGCGGGGGCAGGGAGCATGCCTTGGCTTGGGCCTGCGCCAGAAGCCCCTTGGTCGGCGAAGTCCTCTCGGCTCCTGGCAACAGCGGCACGGCCAGCGTGGGACAGAACCTGGAACTCTCCGTCACTGATGGTCCTGCCATCGCCAAGGCCGCACTTGAGGCGCGGGTGGATCTCGTGGTGGTGGGCCCCGACGCCGCCATCGCCGCGGGGGTCACCGACGTTGTCCAGCGGGCAGGTATCGCCTGCTTCGGCGCGAGTAGGTTGGCGGGGGAGCTGGAGAGCAGCAAGGCATTTGCCAAGCGGCTCATGGCCCGGGTCGGCATCCATACCGCAGCTTTCGATGTGTTCCAGGAGGTAGAGGCAGCCCGCCGACACATCCTGGAACACCCCGGACCGGTGGTGGTGAAAGCCGACGGCCTGGCCCTCGGCAAGGGGGCCTTTGTCTGTCCGGACAGCGACTCCGCGCTGCAGGTTGTGGAGCGGCTCATGGTGCGTGGAGAACTGGGCGATCCGGGGCGAACGATTGTCGTCGAAGAGGTTCTGGAGGGTCGAGAAGTGTCCCTCTTTGCTATCTGCGACGGCCAGCGGGCCGTCATGCTGCCACCGGCGTGCGATTACAAACGCGCCTTCGACGGCGATTTGGGCGCCAACACCGGCGGAATGGGCGGCTACTGCCCGCCCCGAGAGCTGGACACTGAGGCGGTAAACCGGCGCGCGCTGGAGGAGATTGTGACTCCGGTTTTAGCTGAGATGGCTCGCCTGGGTAGACCGTTTCAAGGCTGCCTTTACATTGGCGCGATGTTCACTGGGGACCGGATCCAGGTCCTTGAGTTCAACGCGCGCTTCGGAGATCCCGAGACCGAGATCGTCATGCCCCTCCTGGCGGATCCGGTTCCCTACCTGCTCCAGGCGGCACAGGGAGTCCTGGAGCTACCGTCGCCGTCGCTTCTCAAGCCCGCTGCGGTGGGGGTGGTGGCCGCGCGGGAGCCCTACCCGGAACCGGTCGCCCCCGGAGGGCCGATAGAGGGTCTCGCGGAAGCGGCGAAGGATGGCTGTCTGGTCTTTCAGATGGGGACTCGCCGGGGACCAGCTGGCACGGTCGAGGTGGCGGGCGGAAGGGTGCTGATCTGCGTGGGGACAGGAGAGAGCGTGTCCCTGGCCCGGGCCCGAGCGTACTCAGGCATCGAGAAGATCAGATTTTTGGGAATGCGGTACCGCTCCGACATCGCCGCCTGACTGGGCGGACGCCTCCGAGGTAGCAGCCACCGATGCCCCAGGGCCAATCTCCATCGGACTCCGAGGAGGAGCTGGGCCATCTCCTCGCGGAACGGCTCCAGCTGCTGGAGAGCGAAGTTGCTGAGCTGACCACCAGGCCGTCGGAGCCGGGGGCCCAGATCCAGTACGGCAAACGCGCCGGCGACCACATCGCCGAGGTGACGGACAACCTGGCTCGGGCTCGGGCGGCGGAGCAGCTCTTCAAGCTCGCCGAGCAGGTGCGATCGGCCTTGGACCGGCTCCACGGCGGCAGCTACGGGAGCTGCGAGGTTTGCGGGGCAGCCATCCCCCCGGAGCGTCTCGAGGCGCTGCCGTGGGCCGTTAGATGTGTTGCTTGCGCAGGGCTTCGGTGATCGCGGCTCATCGGGTGATCGCGGGCGGCCTGCATGGCGAGCCTATGGACCGCTAACCTTGGCAGGCAATGCCCGCGATCGGATTGATCGAGAGCTGTCTGCGCCATGGGCAGCAGACCCTGCTCTCCAGCCGCCTGCGAACCCGTCATATCACTGAGCTCGCGCAACGTCTCGAGGGCAGTGGGATAGCGGGTCTCGACGTGTTTGGGGGTGCCACCTTCGGCGTCGGGCTTAGCAACCTGGGCGAGGATCCGTTCGAGCGCCTGCGCGCCGTGAGGCAAGCGACCACAACGCCGCTGTACGGACTCATCCGGGGCCAGTCCTTGGTCGGCGCCAGGCCAGTTGCGGACGACGTGGTGCACCGGTTCGTCGAGGTGCTGGCGGGACTCGGCCTGGACGTCTTCAGGTGCTTCGATCCGCTCAACGACCTCCGCAACCTGTCGACGGTGGCAGCGGCCGTGCGCAGTAGCGGCCGCCATGCGGAGGGGGCACTCGTGTACACCGAGAGCCCAGCCCACTCCGTGGAACACTTCATAGCGCTGGGAGCCTCACAGGCGCAGATGGGGTTCCAGAGCCTCTGTCTCTTCGACTTCGCCGGATTGCTTGGCGCCGGCAGCGCCCGCGCGATCGTGGCGGGTCTCATCGAAGAGACGGGGCTGCCGGTCAGCCTCCACTGCGCCACCATCACCGGCCAGGCCTCCTTCGCCTACCTGGCGGCCGCGGAAGCCGGAGCATCAGGGCTCGACGTCTGCCTGTCGCCGCTGGCTGGTGGGGCATCCCTTCCCAACACCGAGGGCGTGATCGCAGCGCTGGCGGGCACCGAGCTGGCCCCCACGGTCGATCCGGCGAAGATCCTCAGCGCGGCTGATCGCCTGGATGAGGTGATGCCGCTTTATGAGCTGGTAGCCGACCCCAGCGGCTGGCAACTCGACAGCGGCACCCTCCGGACCCAGCTTGCCCCATCGGTGGAGCAGCACCTGCTGTGGGAGTGCCAGGCACAAGGGGCGGCGGATCGTCGCCCGGCGGTGATCGAGGAGATTTCCAGGGTCCGCGCGGACATGGGATACCCGCCCCTCATCAGCCCGGTGGCGGAGGTGGTGGTGACCCAGGCGGTCGCCAACGTCGCCTCGGGCGATCGATATCTCATCGTGGCCCAGGACGTTAAGGATTATTTCCTGGGGCTCTTTGGCGCCCCTCCTGGTACCCCGGACCCCGAGGTGCAGAAACTGGTGATAGGGGGCGAGGAGCCGATCACGGTACGGCCCGGTGACGTACTCGAGCCAATGCTCGAAGATGCCCGTCGCACGATGGCAAGAAGCGACCTCGGTGATCCCTCAGACGAACAGCTTCTGGAGTTCATTCTCTTTCCCGAGGCTGCCGCTGCAGCCATCCGCGGTGAGGCCCGTCACGAGCGGCTGGATGACGAGCCCGAGCCGGACTCTCCAGAGCCGCCCCTGCCGGAGATTTCGGGGCCACCGGCGCTGGTGGATGGTGGAGACCTAAGCGAGCCGGTTGGTGACGCCGCCGCGGTCCCCATGTTCGCGTCCAAGCCGCCGCCATCGGTGAGCGCTGGCGAGGACTCCTTACCCGCCAGGGAGTTCAGCGTCGAGGTGGATGGGGAGGTGTTCGAGGTCCGAGTGGTCGCCAAGGACGGCAGCTTTGCCGCCAGCGGCGGGCCTTCGCCCGCGCCGGCTCCCGCAGCTGCTTCCGGCGCCGTGCGGGCTCCCATGCAGGGCTTGATCGCCAAGATCCCGGTGAAGGTCGGAGATTCCGTAGAGATCGGACAGACCGTGGCTGTGCTGGAGGCTATGAAGATGCAGAACGACATCCCCTCGGACCGCGCTGGAACTGTCCAGAGCGTGAACGTGGCCGAGGGTCAGGTGGTCGGCCGGGGCGACCCCCTGGTAACCATCGGCTGACCTGCCGATGTTCGACACCGTCCTGATCGCCAATCGCGGAGAGATAGCTGTTCGCGTGATTCGAGCCTGCCGGGATCTGGGGCTGCGGTCGGTCGCCGTCTATTCGGAGGCGGACCGGGGCGCCCTCCACACCAAGATGGCCGACACCGCGCTGGAGATCGGTCCGGGTCCAGCGTCGCAGTCGTACCTAGATCTGGACCGAATCATCGGGGCAGCCCGGGAGAGTGGGGCCCAGGCGATTCATCCGGGATACGGGTTCCTGTCAGAGAGCCCCCGGTTGGCGCGGGCGTGCAGCTCCAACGGACTAACTCTCATCGGGCCACCCGAGGCAGCGATGGCAGCGATGGGTGACAAAGTCACCGCGCGGGGCAAGATGCAGGCAGCCGGTGTTCCAGTTGTCCCCGGCACCGAGGCGATCATGGATCCGGAGGAGGCTTTGCACTCGGCGAGGGAGATCGGCTACCCGGTATTGGTGAAGGCTTCCGCTGGCGGAGGAGGGATCGGGATGCGGGCCGCCCGGGACGAGGAGGAGCTCCGCTACGCGATCCAGGCCTGTAGCGACGCAGCGGCCAGGTCATTCGGTGATCCCAGGGTGTTTCTGGAGCGATTGGTGGATGAGCCGCGCCACATTGAGATCCAGGTCCTCGCCGACACCCACGGCAATACCATTCACCTCGGAGAGCGGGAGTGCTCGATCCAGAGGCGGCACCAGAAGCTGCTGGAGGAAGCCCCATCAACCGCGGTCACCGAGGAGATGCGGCAGCGGATGGGTGCGGCGGCGGTCAAGGCTGCGAGGGCAGTGGGCTACGTCAACGCCGGCACCGTGGAGTTCATCGAGTCTAGGGGGTCCTTCTACTTCCTGGAGATGAACACCCGTCTCCAGGTGGAGCACCCGGTCACCGAGCTGGTCACCGGCGTTGATCTGGTCGTGGAGCAGCTGAGGGTGGCCCTGGGAGACCGGCTCTCGATTGCCCAGGAGGACGTCCGGTGGGACGGATGGGCGATCGAGTGCCGGGTGAACGCGGAGGACCCCTGGCAGGACTTCATGCCCACCCCTGGCCGTGTCTCCTCATACCATGAGCCGTCGGGGCCTGGCGTCAGGGTAGACAGCTCCCTGGCGGGCCCGGGGGAGGTGAGCCCTTTCTATGACCCCATGATTGCCAAGATGATCGTTCATGGGAAAAGCCGTGATCAGGCGGCGGCCCGCGCCCGGCGCAGCCTCTTCGAGTACTGGATTGGGGGAATCTCTACCAACATCCCGTACCACGCTGTGCTCCTGGACGACCCTGATTTCCTGGCGGGAAGGCTAACCACGGAGTTCATTCCGACCCACCCTGATCTGCTGGACCGAGCCCGCTACTGGCAGCAGGAGCAGATTGCCGCCATGTCCGGCTTCGGGCATGACCGCAGACGGTTGGCGGCGATGGCGGCCGCTCTGGCCGTAGCTGCGTCCTGAGGCCGACCTCGCGCCGCCGGGACCGACTCGGGTTTGGCGAGGCCACCCGCCCACGATCAGACGAGCAGCCGAAGCAATCCTGAGCTCCGCCCGGAACAGGTCCAGCTGGGTGAGCCCAAGCTGTGCCACAGTCCGGCAGATCAGCCCCCAGCTGTGGCTGTGGGCGCGCTCGGTAGGTTCAGCTGATAGGGCACCGTGATCTGGACGTGGTTGATATCTGCCAGCGGTGCCGCCACCGTCAGCACCAGCGGGCCCGCCGGCAGGGGGCTCGTGATCACGGTCACCTCTCGCGTCGTGGCCTGGTAGGCGATCTGAAGGTTTGGCACTGGCTGGCCGGCGTCGATCAAGGAGATGGACTGGGCACCGACGGTCACCCCACTCAGGTCCGAGTTGAACTGGAGGGTGAAGCTGGCTCCCCCTCCAGGGACAGCGCTGGCGCTGGCCGACACGACCAATGGGCCGGTTGGGAGGGTGGTCAGGCTGCCTTGGCTGATTGCCGTGATCAGAGGCGATGGTCCACCGGCGTTGACCATGACCAGCTCCTGGAGCGATGCCGCTGGCTGCGCAGTCGTGGCATCTCGAACCAGCTCGATAGCGACCTGGTAGGTGGATGACGAAGGGGCGACGGGGGTGCTGGAGATGGCGTAAAAGCGGTCGAAGTTTCCCGGTAGGAGCTCTGCGCTTGGAAGCGAAGTTCCGGGGGCCACTAGGGATTGGATCTGGGTCAGAGCCGTGGCGCTGTCCGTGATCTGCAGTTGGGCGAGACTGCTGGCTACATCGAGGGCCGAGGTTTCCAGGGTGCCATTCGAAGGGGACTGGGGTGGGTTAGACAGCTCCAGGGAAACCACCTCGGAGCCGCCTCCTGGGAGAGCCTCTAGGGCCGCCAGCTCGCTTCCGAACGGAGACCACGCCAGGTGGCTCAATCCGACCCTGCTGCTGATCAGCGCGCTGCTTCCCGTCGCGATGTCGACTGCGCCGAGCTGGCTCCCGACCCCCGGGGTGGTGGCGGTGTAGGCCAGGTAGTCTGCTCCAGCGCTGTAGACCAGATCTTCCAAAGCAACTCCCTGCGGAGCTACCAGCACCTCTCGCGGCTGGCTGCCGTACGGACCGGCGACGAACAGCGCCTGGTTGCCGCCATCGATCCCCACGTACGCCAGTTGTCCTCCTGAGGGGGCCCATTCGGGAAGGCCCTGGAGTCCGGGCAAGGTGGTGGCCGAGCCGTTGTTGAGATCGTAGAAGGTGGGGACTCCGCTGGGGGATGAGAAGATCGCCTGGGCTTGCGGGCCCAAGGTGAACTGCCCGTTCGGACCCAACCTCACGAAGGGGTAGACCGCAGTCGTCTGCCCGTCCAGATTCACCTGAAATAGTTGTCCAGAGCTGGAGTAGAGCAAGGTGCTGTCGTTCAGCCACGCCGCCTGCGGGGTGGCGCTGTTTGTGCTGGCCAGCGACAGCTGTTGCCCCTGGCCCCCGAGCGGGGTCACATGGAGGGTGGAGACCCCACCCGGGGAGAGGGTCCAGTAAGCTAGCTGCTGACTGTCGGGCGAAGCTGCCGCACCGTAAACCCCGCTCGCCAACGGGGCCTGTAGGTTGGCCAGGGAGTACACGTAGGCCCCACCAACCGAGCCGGCGGCCGATGGCGAAGCCTGAGGAGGCACGGGCCCGGTGGAACCGTATGCGATGACGGAGCCCGTCGCCATCACCAGCAGCTCGCCACTCGGGGTGTAGGCCAGCTCGGTGGCGCCGTAAGCCAGCGCCAGCTGGTTCACCGCTACCAGCGAAGGGGGGTAGCCCTGGGCGGTTGCGGCGACCGGTTCTGTACCGAACGGGATCACCACCTTGGACAGCGGCTCGGCCCCGTTCTGCGCCCGCGCAGAGTGGCGCGCGATGCTGACGACGTAGGAGACGTTGGGGACCAGATCGTGTTGAGGAGAGATCACGAGGGTGGTCGCGTCCGGCCACTTGGCGCGGTAAGAGACAGCTGGTGTGATGGTGAGGCCGCGGACGACGCTGGTCTCCACCATCGGCTGGTTGAAGCTCAGCTGGATTGCCTCTGTGACCGGGACTCGGGGATCGCCCTGGACCGCCGCGTGAACGGTGACCGACGCTGTCCCTGCGGGCACACCGACGACCGAAAACAGCACCACTGCCACCATCGCCAGACCGGCGATGCCGAGGCCGGCTCCGAAGACCAGGCCGAATCGCCGCCGCTGCCGGGGGCGGTTCCGGTGCCGGAGGCTCGCCTCTTCCAAAAGGCTGGCACGCAGGTGGGCTCGGTAGTTCGGGTCAGGCTCAGAGGCGGGGTGACTGGCCGCCAGAGACCGGATCTGCCTGGCGGTCTCCAACAACCCTGGCTCGCTTCGACCGCCCTTGTCTCCGAAGAGGTCCGAGAGCTCGCCATCGTCGCCGGGCCTGGGAGCGGACGGGCGCCTCTTTCTCCAGGGCGGGAGGTCAGCCATGATCAGGATCCTCCTCGGCCCCGGGGCGTCGGGACGCCAAGCGTTGCCGGAGAGTCGCGGTTCCCCGGAAAACCAGCAACTTCACCGCCCCCTCGGTCTTGCCCATGATCACGCCGATCTCCGCGAGCCTGAGGTCCTCTCCGTACTTGAGCGTCATCGCCACCCGCTGTTGCTCCGGCAGCGCTTCGATGAGACCCCAGATGTCGTGCGCCCCCATACGCTGAGCAACGTCCTCATCGACAGGCGTCGAGCCGTCGGAGATCTCCGGACTCTCGTCAATGCTCTCCTCGGTTCGACGCCGCGAGCGATAGTGATCGGTGATGGCGTTGACAGCGATCTGGTACAGCCATGCCGAGAAGGGATGGCCGGTCTGGCGATACCGGCCAATCGCGCGCAGGGCCTTGAAGAAGACCTCGCTGGTGATGTCCTCGGCAAGGTCCTGGCTTCGAACTCGAGAAGCCACATACCGGTAGATTTGGGGAAAGTATTGGTCATACAGTGTGCCGAAGTATTCCGGGTCCTCCTGCGCCCTGGCAATGAGGGCGGCCTCCTCTGAGCTGGGGGGGGTCAATGCCAGAACCATTCGGTATGCTGCGTCAACGGACCGGCGGCGGATACGGTTACGTAGGCGTGGGCCACATTCCAACGGTAACCGTCGAGCCGCGCCATTGGGTTCGGCACCGGGGCTCGGGGAGAGGTGGTCACGTCACTCTATACTCGATGGAGTTGAGGATCGTTCCCCCGCCCCGCTGTGCAGCTCCTGAATGATCGAGAGGTACGCCCCCCAGGAGCTCCGCTCGCTGTGGTCAGATGAGAACCGGATCCGTCTTTGGATGCGGGTCGAGACCGCTGTGTGCCGCGCCCGGGCCGGGCTCGGCGAGATAGCTGCTGACGAGATAGCTGCCATCAATGCCGCCCAACCTCCCAGCTGGGACCGGGTGCGTCAGCTTGAGGCCGAGCAGGGTCACGATCTGGCCGCCTTTGTGAGCGCGGTTCAGGAGCAGCTGGGGGTGGAGGGGCGCCACATTCACCTTGGGCTCACGAGCCAGGACGTGGTCGACACCGCGCTCGCACTCCAGTTGCGCCAGGCGAACGCCTACCTGATGCTGGAGCTGGACCGCCTCAGTGTCGCCCTAGCGGACCTCGCTCAACGGCACCTCCACACTCCCATGATCGGCAGGACCCACGGCATGCACGCGGAGCCGGTCACCTTCGGGTTTGTTGTCGCCAACCATCTGGATGAGATTCGCCGCTCCCAGAGGCGGCTGGCGGCCGCAGCGGCAGAGGTGGTCGTAGGCAAGATCTCGGGCACGGTGGGAACGCACTCCACCGTCTCAGGAGAGGTCGAGCGGCTCGCGCTGGCTGAGCTCCAACTCCTTCCCGCCGATATAACGACGCAGGTGATCGCGCGGGATCGACACGCCTCATTCCTTTGCGCCACGGCCATCGCGGGGGCCTGCTGTGAGCGGCTGGCAACCACCCTCCGACACCTTCAGAGGACCGAGGTAGGCGAGGTACGCGAACCGTTCGGGGCGCGCCAGAAGGGTTCATCGGCGATGCCGCACAAGCGCAATCCGGTCCGGCTGGAGCAGGTGTGCGGGCTGAGTCGACTCCTCAGGGGCTACGCCCTTGCGGGAATGGAGGATGTCGCTCTCTGGCACGAGCGCGACATCTCCCACTCCTCGGCGGAGCGGGTCGCTCTCCCCGACTCCACCATGGCCCTCGGCCACATCCTGCGAACGCTGACCCAGGTGGTGGGTGGTTTAGAGGTGGACGCCGACGCGATGGCTGGCAACCTCGAGCGCCATGGGGCGGTGGCGCGGAGTCAGCAGTTGCTCCTGGCGCTGGTCGGCAGCGGTCTTGACCGCGAGGGGGCCTACCGGATCGTTCAGCGATTGGCCCATGAGGCGGACCAGCCGGGAGGAGACTTCCGCAGCCTGTGCCTGAACTCCCCTGAGCTGGGGGCCCTGATCAGCGCGGACGAGATTCTAAAAGCGCTCTCGCTCGCGCCATTCCTGATCGGAGTTGACGAGAGCCTGCGTCGGGTCGGCCTTCTCGCCGGGGAGCCCGGCCTTGACGTGAGCGCCTCCAGTTGAGCTCGGCGGCAATTCCTGAGGAGGGTGTTGCGGAGGTTGACATCCCTAGCGCGACGCTCTTCCGGCGCGGCAAGGTGCGCGACACCTTCGACCTGGGAGATCGCCTTCTCATGGTGGCAACGGATAGGTTGTCCGCCTTCGACTGCGTGCTGCCAGACCTGATCCCGGGCCGTGGTCGAGTGCTCACCGCCATGTCCCGGTTCTGGTTTGAGCGGACGCGACAGCTCGTGCCCAATCACCTGCTTTCCGACGACTTCTCGGTGTTGCCGCCGGGAGTGCGGCCCCGGCTCGACGGTCGGGTTATGTTTGTCGCCAAGGCGGAGCGGATCGACATCGAGTGCGTAGTGCGCGGACGGCTCGTGGGCAGCGGCTGGGAGGAGTACCGCCAGCGGGGGACCCTCGCCGACGAGCCGCTGCCTTCGGGGATCGCCTTTGGAGATGAATTGGCCGAGCCGAGGTTCACCCCGGCGGCCAAGAGCGACTCGGGTCACGACGAGAACATCTCCAGGAAGGTGTTGGCCGAGACGGTTGGGGCCGAGCTTGCCGGGCGGTTGGAGGCGGTCAGCGTCGCTCTTTTCAACCTGGCTTCCGCACACTGCCGAGAGGTCGGGATGTGTCTGGTCGACACCAAGTTCGAGTTTGGATTCGTCCAGGGAGAGCTGACCTTGATCGACGAACTGCTCACCCCAGACTCCTCGCGGCTCTGGGAGATGGGAGTGCCGATCTCAGAAGCCAACTCGCAGGGTTTCGACAAGCAGTTGGTGCGCGACCACCTGCTCGCCAGCGGCTGGAACCGCACTCCGCCCGCTCCCCCCCTGCCCCCGGCGCTGATTGGGGAAGTCCGCCGTCGTTACCTGGAGGTCTGCAGACGGATCACGAACCTCGATTTGTAGCGGAGATCCTGGTCACCCTGAAGGCGGTGGTCAATGATCCTCAAGGATTGGTGGTGACCGACGCGCTGCACGCCCTCGGGTACTCTGAGGTGCTGGGAACCAGAGTCGGAAAGTACATCCGGCTCGAGCTTTCGGCTGCCGACGAGTCCGCAGTTGCCAAGAGGGTTGACGAGATGTGTCGGAGGCTGCTCTGCAATGGAGTGATCGAGGACTACTCCTTCGAAATCGTCCCCAGAGCGATCTGACATGAGCTTTCGCTTTGGGATTGCCGTCTTCCCCGGCACCTGGTCAGACCGGGATTGCGCCCATGCGGTCGGTAGGGCCGGTGGGGAGGCGGTCTTTTTGTGGCACGCAGAGAAGGATCTGAAGGGCGCGGACTGCGTCATCCTGCCGGGGGGATTCGCCCATGGGGACTACCTCCGCGCCGGGGCGATCGCACGCTTCGCCCCATTGATGGAGGCGGTCACAGACCACGCCCGGTCGGGCGGGCTGGTGCTCGGGATCTGCAACGGCTTCCAGATTCTGTGCGAAGCCGGACTGCTCCCCGGCGCTTTGCTCCGCAATCGCGACCTGCAGTTTCGGTGCCAGGACACCACTTTGTTGGTCGAGCCCGCGGACTCGCCATTTCTGGCGGGAATTCCGGTTGGCTCTCGACTCAACGTGCCGATCTCGCACGGCCAGGGTAGGTACTTCGCGGATCCGATGATGTTGGCCAACTTGGAGGAAGGCAAGCAGGTGGCCCTGCGCTATTGCTCTCCGGCTGGCGAGCTGGGGGACGCTCACAATCCCAATGGATCGCTCTCCCATATCGCCGGCATCGTCAATCGCGGTGGCAACGTGCTGGGGATGATGCCCCATCCCGAACGAGCGTGTGAACCGCTGCTGGGCTCCGAGGATGGGCTCCGGCTGTTCAGCTCTGTGACGACTGGGTTGGTGGCCGCAGGCCGGTGAACGCCACCCCGACCGCGTCCGAGCTGAGAGAGATAGCCCTCACAGAGCAGGAGTACCACCGCGCAATCGAGATTCTGGGACGCACTCCCAACCGGCTGGAGCTGGGGATGCTGGGGGCGATGTGGTCGGAGCACTGCTCGTACAAGACCTCCAAGCCGTTGTTGCGTCAACTCCCTTCGGAGGGTAGTTCGGTAGTTCTTGGTCCGGGTGAGAATGCTGGGGTCGTCGATCTAGGGGACGACTTGCTTTGTTGCTTCAAGATCGAGTCGCACAACCATCCCAGCGCGATCGAGCCGGTCCAGGGGGCCGCGACCGGAGTAGGTGGCATCCTGCGTGATGTGTTCGCGATGGGGGCCCGCCCGGTTGCTCTGCTCGACGCCATCCGTTTCGGGGAACCGACCGATCCCCTGCAACGCCATCGGTTCGCCCGGGTGGTGGAGGGGATCGGGTTTTACGGCAACTGCATCGGCGTCCCCACCGTGGGGGGCGAGACCTACTTCGATCAGGCCTACGCTGGCAACTGCCTGGTCAACGCCATGTGCGTTGGTATAGCCCGCCGCGATCAGTTGGTCCGGGCGGTAGCGGCCGGAGCTGGTAACCCGGTCCTGCTGGTGGGGGCCGATACCGGACGAGATGGGATCCACGGCGCCACCTTTGCATCCGTTCAGTTGGACGACAGCGCTGAGGAGAGACGGCCGGCCGTGCAGGTGGGGAATCCGTTCTTGGAGAAATGCCTCCTGGAGGCGTGCCTCGAGCTCTGCGGGCACGAGGCGCTGATTGGGCTCCAGGACTGCGGCGCGGCCGGTCTCACCAGCAGCTGTGCCGAGATGGCCCATCGTGGCAGGGTGGGGATCGAGATCGACGTCGCCAAGGTGAGCCGTCGCGAGCAGGGCATGACCCCCTACGAGGTGATGCTGAGCGAGTCCCAGGAGAGGATGGTCTTGGTGGTGGCTAAGGGGCGGGAGGCGGAGGTTCAGAGCGTCTTCGATCGCTGGCAGCTGCGCAGCGACGTGATCGGATCCGTCATCGCGTCACCCGAGCTCAGGATCCTCGACTCCGGCGTGGAGGTGGGGTCGCTTCCACTGGAAGTGCTGGTCGACGGCTTCCTCGAGCGCTATCCGGTCGCCTGCCCGCCTGAATTCGTGAATGAAGCCAGCCGCGAGGAGCCCCTGCTGCTCAATCCGCCCTGGTCTCTTGAGGAGAGCTGGCTGCGACTGTTGATGTCACCGAACTGCGCGAACTCGAACTGGACCTACCGCCAGTACGACCACCAGGTCGGGGACGACACGGTGGTCGGGCCGGGGGGTGACGCTGCGGTGCTGCGGTTCAAGGGGCGTCCGGACGGCATCGCCATGACCGTTGACGGCGCTCACCGCAGCACCGTTCTCTACCCCCGTCTGGGCACCCAGCTGGCGGTGGCCGAGGCGATCCGCAACCTGGCAGTGGTGGGGGCTGAGCCGCTGGCGATCACTAACTGCCTGAACTTCGGCGACCCGGACCAACCGGAGGTGATGTGGCAGCTGACCGAGGCCGTCGGTGGTCTCGCCGAGGCGGCGCAGGCGCTGGCGATTCCCGTGGTCAGCGGGAATGTGAGCCTGTACAACGACTACCGCGGAACGGGCATACCACCCACCCCGGTGATCGGGATGGTGGGGCGGGTTAAGTGCCCGGGCGCGGCTCCTGGGGTGGGATTTCGAAAGGTCGGGGAGCAGGTGGTGGTCCTGGGCAGCGCTGAGGCAGTGCTGACCGGCAGCGAGTACCAGCGCCTAGCCCAGGGAAGGGTCGCTGGCCCCCCCCCAAAGCTGGAGCTGGTGGCTGAGGCGGCCGCGGCCAAGGCGGTCTGCGAGCTGGTCGGCCGTGGGCTTCTGAGCTCAGCCCACGACCTGGCGTTGGGTGGGTTGGCCGTGACCCTAGCCGAGTGTTGCGTCGCCGGTGGCTTGGGGGCTAGCGTTGAGCTTGCGTATTCTTCGCCGTCAGACCCGCCCCCGGGCTGGGCCCATGGGGCGCTCTTTGGTGAGACGGCAGGCAGCTACCTGGTCAGTCTCCCAGCGGAGAGCTTGCCGACGCTGAACGACCTCTGCGTCCGCCACGGGGTTGGATGGCGCAGGATAGGGGAGGTCGGCGGCGCGTTGATCGAGGTGTCAGGGTTGGCCACGATCTCATTGGAGCAGGCGATGGTAGCCAACCGCGACGCTCTGTCGACCATGATGGCCAGGTCGTGAATCGTCCCGAACAAGAGTCCGCGGCAAGGGATTTGGTTATGCTGAGAGAGGTGAGCGGCAACACAGGCCACCAGGTCTCCCAGGAGTCCGATTGGGCGGCTGGGGATTCCGACAAGCTCCACGAGGCTTGCGGCGTCTTCGGTGTATTCGCTCCCGGCGACGACATCGCCAACCTTTGCTACCTCGGCATCTACGCACTCCAGCACCGCGGGCAGGAGTCGGCAGGGATCTGTGTCTCCGACGGGGAGCATCTCCTCCTCCATCGTGAGATGGGGCTGGTTTCTCAGGTGTTTTCGGCCGAGACATTGGCACGCCTCACCGGGAAAGTCGGGCTAGCCCACACCCGGTACTCGACCACCGGTTCCTCGGAGGTAACCAACGCTCAGCCTTTCATCTTCGAGCACGGTCAGCTGGGCCCGGTGGCGATCTCCCATAACGGGAATTTGACCAATGCCCAGGCGCTACGACAGGGCCTGTTCGAGGAGGGTTACGCTTTCTCCACCTCCAGCGACACCGAGGTTCTCGCCGGCCTGCTCTCGCGGACCCCAGGCGACCGCCTGGAAGTGGTGCTGCAGCGCTGCTTGCCCAGGGTTTTGGGGGCATATTCGCTGGGATTTCTCACGCGCGACAGCCTGGTGGCGGCGCGCGATGAGCTCGGACTTCGACCTCTCTGCATCGGTCGGCTGGGGTCAGTTGACGCGCCCGGCGGTGACGGCTACGTCATCGCGAGCGAGAGCTGCGCCCTGGATGTGATCGGCGCCCACCTGGTGCGGGAGGTGCTGCCTGGGGAGATCGTCACGATTGACGCCGACGGCATCCACAGCGCCCATTTTGGTGAGACCAGAGCGCCCGCCATGTGCTCCTTCGAGTTCATCTACTTCTCCCGGCCCGACTCGGTGATCCAGAACCGCAGCCTCTACGAGGTGAGGATCGCCATGGGCAAGCGGCTGGCAGAGGAGTCCCCGGTGGAGGCGGACGTCGTCATTCCTCTACCTGACTCAGGGACCCCGGCGGCGATGGGTTTCGCCCAGGCCAGTGGGATCGAATTCGCCGAGGGGATGATCAAGTCCCGCTATATAAATCGGACCTTTATTCAGCCCCACCAGGGGATGCGTGACGCCGGGGTCCGTTTGAAGTTCAACCCCATGCCGCACGTGCTCGCCGGCAAGAGGGTGGTCCTGGTCGACGATTCGATCGTGAGGGGGTCCACCTCTCGGCAGATCGTGGAATCTCTAAGGCGTGCGGGGGCAGCTGAGGTGCATATGCGCGTAGCCTCTCCCCCAATCCGGTACCCGTGTTTCATGGGCATCGACATCGCCAGTCGAAGCGAGCTGATAGCCGCTGGACGTAGTTCCGAGGAGGTCGGTCGAATCATCGGTACGGACTCACTGGCCTACCTGAGCCTGGACGGGCTCAGGGGCGCCCTGCGCTCCTCTCCCAGTGCCTCCGGCTTCTGCTTTGCGTGCCTGGATGGGATCTACCCGCTCCAGGTCCCCCAGCAGCTGGAGATGGACAAGCTGGCGCTGGAAGGCTGAGGGCGTCAGTGGAATTGAGTCAGTACGCGGCTGCCGGCGTGGACCGCAGCCGGGCGCAGATCGCGGTGGCCCGAGTCGCAGAGTTGGCTGCCACCACCCACCTCCCCGCTTTGATGGCGGGCATCGGCCCCTTCGCGGCGGTCTGGCGTCTCCCGGACTCTCTGCCGCCGGGTAGCACCCTGGTCTCATCCACGGACTCGGTTGGCACCAAGACCAAGGTGGCGGTCGCGGTCGGCCAGCACCGAGGGATCGGCGAGGACATCGTTAACCACTGTGTGAATGACGTCTTGACCACCGGCGCCACCCCGCTCTTCTTTCTGGACTACTTTGCCACCGGCAGGATCGAGCCCGACGTTCTGCAGCAGATCGCTGATGGAATGGCGGCGGCCTGTCGAGAGGCGGGTTGCTCCCTGGTCGGCGGAGAGACCGCAGAGATGCCCGGCGTCTACGGTATTGGAGACTACGATTTGGCCGGCTTTTTGGTCGGAACCACGACCGTCGACGAGCTTCTCGGGCCCCACCGGGTTCGTGCGGGGGACGTCCTGCTTGGGATCGCATCCACCGGTCTCCACACCAACGGATATTCGCTGGTAAGGCATCTGTTGGCCGAGCGCGAGCTTGACTTCTCCGTGGTGCTGGAGGGGACCGACCGACCGCTTGGCGAACTCCTGCTCATTCCCCACCGTTCCTACCTTGGGGCTGTCGCAGATTTGCGGCTGGCCGGCCGAATCCATGCCCTGGCGCATATAACTGGTGGCGGGATAATCGAGAACCTCCCCCGGGTGCTGCCCGCGGAGCTGGCTGCGGTTATCGAAATGACCAGCTGGAAGGTACCCGCCCTCTTTTCCGCCCTCATGGCGCTCGGGGGGGTCTCCGCCGACGAGATGTGGCGCACCTTCAACATGGGTCTGGGGATGATTTGCGTGGTCCCTCCGGCCACCGCCGAGGCGGCACTGGCCGACCCCCGGTTCATCAGGGTTGGCGAGGTCATCTCCAGGGCCGGCTCGGATCGGGTGATCCTGCGCTGAGTCAGCGCTGCCTGCCCGAGCGGTGTGGAGTCGGGGTCCTGGTTTCGGGGCGGGGCACCAACCTGCGCGCCCTGGTGCGAGCCTCTGAGACGTCCGGCTACCCCGCTGCGGTGGTGGCCGTCGGCGCCAATCGGGTGGGATGTCCGGCGCTGGAGGTCGCTCGTCAACTCGGGATCCGAGCCCGTGCGTTCCCGCTGTCGGAGTATTCAGGCAGTGCAGAGGACAGAGACCGAGCCCTTGCGGATTGGCTCATGGGCCAGGGCTGCGAGCTCCTCGTGCTGGCCGGGTACGATCGGATTCTGAGCGGCGCCATAACCCGGGCGTTCCCCGAGCGGATCCTAAATCTTCACAACAGCCTCTTGCCCTCCTTCGCCGGGACCATGCATGCTGTCGAGGAGGCGCTTGCGCACGGAGTGAAGATCACCGGCTGCACGGTTCACCTGGTCGACCCCGAGCGCGTCGACGGAGGCCCGATCGTTCTGCAAGCAGCGGTCAGAGTGGAGGACGACGACACCCCGAGCTCACTGCTCGACCGGATCCATCAAGAGGAGTGGCGCATTCTCCCTGAGGCGGTCAGGCTGATCGCATCGGGACGGGTCCGGGTCGAAGGTCGAGTGGTGCGGTCGGTGCGCCCGTGATTCCAAGGCTCGC
>Ga0307372_10000086_pt1 | contig 143173 bp, 125 predicted proteins | sample OX1MG_FD_202533 | JGI IMG/M metagenome (GOLD analysis project Ga0307372, IMG submission 202533) | Soil microbial communities from Risofladan, Vaasa, Finland - OX-1 | ecosystem: Environmental > Terrestrial > Soil > Coastal area > Acid sulfate soil | place: Finland: Risofladan, Vaasa... | reverse complement strand
TTCCCCGGAAGATTCCCCGGAATCTCCCGTGCAATCGCAGGGCCGTCAAATGGCTTTGGGTTCGCGGAGATTTCCTGGGAAAATTCCAGGGAATATGCCTTGCTTTCTAAGTGTCACTGTAGTGTCACCTACGCCTTGCTCAATCAGTGCTTGTACCGTTGCATCCGGCTTTCGGGCCGGGTGAGGATTGAAACAAAAAATCATTGAAATCAATACGCCGATGTGGAAGTTGCATCCGGCTTTCGGGCCGGGTGAGGATTGAAACGTATAGGGCTTGACGCCTCTCAGAAACAGCAGGAAGTTGCATCCGGCTTTCGGGCCGGGTGAGGATTGAAACTCAGGATTGACGCACACGGTCACAATCGCTGCTGGGTTGCATCCGGCTTTCGGGCCGGGTGAGGATTGAAACCATGCCGGTTCCACGCCGACGTTTGAGCAGGAGGCGTTGCATCCGGCTTTCGGGCCGGGTGAGGATTGAAAGATGGTTGCAGATCCGATAGTTGTGGAAACCATTGAAGTCGTTGCATCTGACTCGAAGGCCGGAGGCAACGGTCTTTTATCAATTCCTCCTCTTAATACTAATTACAATGATTGCCAGGATTAACATATAGACCACGGCTATCCAAAAGATGATTATCGAGTGGAAGATAGTACCTGCTGCGACAGGAAGAGCGAGCAGAATAGCAGCAATCACAATAGTGGCCCATCCGTCCAGAAGCGATAGACTAAGCAAAACGAGCAGTATTGCAACCGCTAGCGATACGGCAAAACCATATCCAAATCCACCTGCGAACATAGCTCCACCAAGCACGAGAGAGATACTAACATCGGCGGCAACACGCCCTACAAGCTCAAGCACATCAAGCGCCTGGACAGGAAAAGCACGTGACTTTTGCTGGTAGTGAGGTTGTGCTGGTTGCACCAATCCATCTATCAATGGCGCTGGTCGGCGCACCTCCCTTGATTGAAGAGGCATAGTCGCACCTAACTGCTTCCGTCTTCGGAAGGGAAGCGGTTCCGAATGAATTGCATTAGATGACTGACACGACCGCAGTGGCTCTGATTGTTTATCTACAGCAAGCTGATGCGACATCACCGGTTGGGATTGGACATCCACCAGCGGGCGTTGCATCCGCAAAGGTTGGACATGAATATTTGCCGGGTGATGACGAGAAGGTAATGGCCTCTCATCATATGCCTGATATGCCTGCTCTAAAGCAGTGGCGTATGCCCAAACATTTGGATAACGCATGCGTGGGTCTTTTGAGAGTGCTTTCAACACCACGCGCTCAACGGTCGGCGGAATACTGGGCATCTTTACTCGCAAGGACGGAGGATGCACATGCTTCTGCTGTTGCGCCACCTCCGTTGACGTGCCGTGAAACGGGCAATCGCCTACGAGGAGAACATACGTGACAATTGCCAACGCATATTGGTCACTCGCGGGAACCGATCCACGCCGTAATTGCTCAGGTGCCATGTATTCTACAGTACCGCCAACGTCATGTACGTGTTCATATGGCGATACTGGAATAGCGATTGCAATCCCAAAGTCGCACAGCCAGATATTTCTATGCACATCCAAAAGTATATTCTCAGGTTTTACGTCCCGGTGGATGTAGCCCCGATCATGTACATATTGCAACGCCTCCGCGATCTGCTTGATGTATTTGATTACAACAGGAAGAGGTAAAAGATTGTCTTGCTTACAAAACTGGCGCAACGACCCGTGCGGCGCATACGCCATTACAAAGAAGTGCGTGTTTTCCCCGTTGTTCCTGTCACTGCAATCGCTCACTTGCACAATACGATGATTGCTTAGATGCGCCATAAGACGGGCTTCACCGTAAAATTGCGCAACTTTTTCCTCACTCGCAGCATACTTTGTACGTAGCACTTTGATAGCAGCATATGTTCCAAGCGTAATATGTTCTCCCAGGTAAACATTGGCATACCCGCCTTTGCCTATATACTGCACGAGGCGATAGTTGCCAAGCCTTGTATTTAAACGCGCATCAGTCATATTCATGTACCTCCCAGGACAGATCATTCATGTACTTCAAAAGACCATGCGCTGTTTCACGGCTTCCATTGTACAGAACTCATATGTTATAGACGTATATTTTTCTTCCTTCTAAAGTTTTTTTCAGCACTTGAACGCACTCTAAGTATTCTCAGTGTATTTTAATCTTTGCATATTTGAGAGAAAACATGAAGCTGTAGAACGTTATTGACACTTCTTTCCTCGTGCAGAAGAACGAAACACGATATTTCGTACCAAATCGCTATGATGTATAACAAATTTTTATTGGTTGCATCACAAAAGCTATCATTTTACAAAAAAATATGCTATGATTGCTGATAACACCGTATTGTTTGTAGTCCGGTCAAGGTATTTTTACGTATTTTAGAGACAGGCATGTACAAACTATTATCCATCCGGCGAACCACAGTCCATGTATTACTGCACCTTTTCCCTTCCATGTCGATAGTAAAAAGGAGATGTTATCATGCACGAGGCACTACTGGATGTACAGGATGTAGCCGAACGTTTGAAGCTGAATCCCCGTACAGTAATTCGTATGGCAGAGCGGGGTGATTTAGCAGCCGCCAAAGTAGCGCGGCGTTGGCGTTTTCGCGCACGTGATGTAGATGAATATCTCCAATCTCAAATCGAGGAGAATATGCCGGACGAAAAACAGGGACGGCAGGTAAAATATCAGTGGTCAATACCTTCACCGGTAGAAGAAAATAGCCACGGAGCAGCGCAAATTACAGATATAAGTAAACGGGATTTCCAACTTGCAACAGTCAAACAACGGTTAGAGCTTGAAAAACAACGGTTGGAACTGCAAAAAGAGAAGCTAGACCTGAAGACGAAACGCATTGATGACGCACTCGAAATGGTAGATATGCTACAGCCAGATATTAATGCCGACAAAAAGGCAGAACTGCTTCAAAGCCTGCTACAAAACCTGTTACGACAGCTCGATCCAGCTTTACTTGCTATATAAAAATAAGCAAGAATAAGCAAGAAGTACAGAACAAAAGAGGTATGGGCATCATTCACATCGCACTGCGATGTGAATGATGCCCATACCTCTTTTGTTCTGTACTTCTTACCTTCGCACCGTCCCGTAATTTGGGGCTTCTTTTGTAATCATTACATCGTGTGGATGGCTTTCGCGCAAACCGGCATTAGTAATGCGCACGAAGTGTGTATTCTCCTGCAAGTCGGAGATGGTCTCGGCACCGGCGTAGCCCATTGACTGGCGCAGGCCGCCAACTAACTGGTAGACTAATGGGCCAAGCTGTCCTTTGTAAGGCACACGCGCTTCGATGCCTTCAGCTATGAGGCGGCCCTCATCTATTGTGTCACCTTGAAAGTAGCGGTCTTTGCTGTAGCTACGCTGCTTCATGGCACCGATTGATCCCATGCCGCGATAATCTTTGAAACGTTCGCCTTGCGAGATGATAAGTTCGCCGGGGCTTTCGTCTACACCGGCCAACAAGCTACCCAGCATGACGGTATCGGCACCGGCAGCGATGGCTTTAGCAATGTCGCCGGAATATTGGATGCCACCATCGCCAATTACTGGTACATTGTAGGGACGGGCAGCACGAGCGCACTCGTAAATTGCCGTGACTTGCGGCATACCTACACCGGCAATGATGCGCGTCGTGCAGATAGCACCGGCACCAATACCAACTTTTACGGCATCTACACCGGCCTGGATGAGCGCCTCGGTGGCTTCGGCGGTCACAACGTTACCGGCGATCAACTGGACCCGCTTGCCGAAACGGTCTTTCACGCGAGCAACTGTCTCCAGTACCATGCGCGAATGAGCATGCGATGTATCTACGACCACCACATCTACGCCCTCTTCGATGAGCGCGGCGCAACGGCTATCGGTGTCTGGCCCAACACCAACGGCGGCCCCGACACGCAAACGACCGTATTCATCTTTGGCGGCATTTGGATAAAGGATTTTCTTCTGAATGTCCTTCATGGTGATGAGACCTTTGAGCATGCCATGCTCATCCACCACGGGGAGTTTCTCAATTTTGTAGCGATGCAGGCTATCACGCGCCTGCTCCAATGTCGTACCAACCGGGACAGTAATCAGTCTGTCCCGCGTCATCAGTTCGGATACCGGACGAGTCGTGTCTGTCTCGAAACGGATGTCGCGGTTGGTGAGAATACCGACAAGTCTGCCCTGCTCGGTGATGGGGATACCGGAAATGTGGAAGCGTTTCATAGCTTCCAGCGCCTCGTTCAATGAGACGGTCGGCTCCATCGTGATCGGGTCGGTAATCATGCCCGACTCTGAACGTTTGACTTTATCTACCTCTTGCGCCTGATCATCAATGGATAAATTGCGGTGAATGATGCCAATACCACCCTCGCGAGCAAGGGCAATAGCTAAACGCCCCTCGGTCACGGTATCCATAGCTGCACTAACAAGGGGAATGTTGATTGTGATGGTGCGCGTTAAACGAGTGCGAGTAGAGACATCACGTGGAAGTACCGACGAAGCGGCAGGTAAAATGAGTACATCATCAAAAGTAAGACCTTCGAGAGCGAATTTTTCTTCAAATGCGCCTGGGTTATGCGCCAAAGACATGATAGCGGCGTCCTCCTTAAAAAAACGCCCGGCACATGCTATGGCGCAGGCCGGACCTCTATCGTTTCATCGTCCAGCATCCAGCCCAACATCTGGATGCAATCTAAGTTGCTAGTAGTGTAGCACCTGAACAAAGGCAACGTCAAATATAGCATTTCATTGTGGTGCCTAGAAAAGCCCGATGTAGGGCTGACCCATCTATACAAAAAAATACAACAGTGCTATAGTGGGCGGAGAAAATTACGTGCTTTCTATTGTATGCATATCTGTCTAAAGGAGTCATCATTATGCAGGAACAATTACCAACAACATCTGCACAGCAGACGCTGCACCACCGGCGCACACTTTTCCAGCATACGCCCGCCACACAAAATCCACCGCGCAATGTGAACCTTGTTCACGAGGCAGAAAAGGCTGCAGCAGGATTCAATACTCGCCTCGCTGTCGGTCTGACCCAAAGAGTCGGCACGATGTGGACTGCATACACGTTTGCTGTATTGGCAATCATCGGATTGTTCGCCATTCTGGGACTGATCTCCCCTACCATCGCTTTACTCGTCGCATGGGTATCGCAAACATTCATCCAACTGGTGTTATTGCCCATAATCATGGTGGGGCAGAACGTGCTTGGACGTAAAGCAGAGCTACAGTCAGAGGAACAGTACAATACAACAATCAACACATATCACGATATCGAGCAAATCATGGAGCATCTCACCGCGCAGGATACCGAATTGCTCAAACAGACACATATCCTTATTCATATGTTGAAGGCATCGGGCACCACTCTCGATGAAATCCTCGCGGAAATTAATACGGGAACGCTTACCAGCAACACAAATGGCACGAATATGACAAACAACGCGAATACAACAACCACCAGTACACAGCCGACAATGTAGGCTGGATACTGGTGGTTATATTCCTAAAATGAGCATTTTACGTTGACAACTGTTTGAACACAAGCATGCTGAAACTTATGCTCGTCTTCGCATGCCTACGAAGAGATTGTACAGAAGCACGATCACTGCCGCAATGAGCAGCAGGTGAATCAAGAAGCTCGATACATGCAGAACGACAAATCCCAGCAGCCAGAGGACGACCAGGACAACTACGATGGCCCAAAGAATACCTACCATGCTTAAACCTCTTTCCTTTTCTCTGCCTAAACAATATCATGTAAATGATGACACTAATCTCAGTCCTATTAGCAGAACCTGTCATCTACTTCCCTATTCACGGATGACAGATTGAAGAAGTTTTGGCTAACCCCGTCAAAAAGATTAGAATCAGGTTAACTTTTTGGCTTGTCAATTTCGCGCAACTGCTGTACTGTTATAGAGAGCGGATTTTGCATCCATTCTTCGGGTTGGATGAGGATTGAAATAATCATAAGGAGTACTATATTATGTCTGCTGATGCGCAGACAACGCGAGTAGCTCATCACCCTGTGCTTGATACATATGCACAGGGTGATGAGGCCATTGTCGTTGATCATTTCAGCAAAAGCTACGGCTCGCATAGAGTCGTTGATACATTACAATTTACGGTGCATAGCGGCGAGGTGTTCGCGCTGCTGGGGCCAAATGGAGCGGGTAAGACGACGACGGTTGAGACGCTTGAGGGCTATCGCAAGCCCGACGCGGGAACAATTCGGGTGTTGGGACTTGACCCCATTCGCGATGCCAACGCGCTCAAGCCGCAAATTGGCGTGATGCTGCAAGAGGACGGTCTGTATAACCAGCTTACCGCTCGTGAAGTATTGTGCCTGTACGCGGGCTATTTTCAGCACCCACAAAACGTGGATAGCTTACTTGAACGTGTTGGACTGATTGGTGCAGCAAAAACGCGCTGTCGGCGGCTTTCCGGTGGGCAGAAACGCCGCCTGGCCCTGGCTGTTGCCTTAATTGGCAATCCTCGACTCGTCTTCCTTGACGAGCCAACGGCAGGCATGGACCCACAGGCGCGACTGGCAACGTGGGAAATTATCCGCGATCTCAAACGCAACGGCGCGACGGTACTGCTCACCACCCACCTGATGGACGAGGCCGAGCGACTGGCGGACCGCGTCGCCATTATTGACCACGGACGGCTGATTGCCCTTGATACACCCGCGAACATGACCGGCGTACAAAATGCGACGGTGGTACGCTTTGTGGCACCGGCGGGGATTGATAGCGCGAAATTGGCCGCGCTCCCCTCCGCTCGCAAGGCAGAAGAGATTCGACCCGGCAGTTATGTGATTGAAACGGACAGCGTGCCAGTGCTGATTGCAGAATTGACTGCGTGGTTACGCGATAACAATATCACGCTCTCGGAGCTACGGGTAGGACATGGCTCGCTGGAAGACCTGTTCCTGCGCCTGACAGGGGCAGAGGTAAGAGAATAAAGATAGACAGGGAAATACAGGAAATACAGGGAAACATATGGCAACACAGACATTTGAACAGGCAACCGACAATAGCCCAGCAGCTTCGCACGGCAGCCAGATTTTGACGCAAACGAGATTTGAGCTGCTGCTTACGCTGCGGCGGGGCGAGAACGTGTTGATTACGTTGATTGTGCCGGTTATGCTGCTGATCTTTTTTACATCGCTCAATATTATCCCGGCTTCTAATGGACCGGCTATTTACTTTTTGCTGCCGGGTATTCTGGCGCTGGCAATTATGGCGGCAGGCATGGTCAATCTGGGCATTGCTACTGCCTATGAGCGGTATTATGGCGTATTAAAGCGGCTTGGCAGCTCGCCATTGCCACGCAGTGGCTTGATTATCGCTAAAGTGATCTCTATCCTGGTACTGGAAGTCATTCAGGTAGCATTGCTGGTCGGCATCGCGATAGCATTTTATGGTTGGCGTCCGGCAGGCTCACCCGCGCTGGCAGTGTTGACGCTGGCATTGGGAACGGTGACATTCGCCGCGCTGGGACTGGCGATGGCTGGGGCGTTACGCGCTGAGATTACGCTGGCGGGTGCAAACGCGCTGTTTCTGCTCTTTGTTCTGCTGGGAGGCGGTATTTTGCCGCTCAGTCACCTGCCCGCTCCTCTGGCGGGTTTCGCGCAACTGCTTCCGGCGGCGGCTCTGACGCAGGCATTGCAGGCAACGATGACCAACGGCGCGGCCTTCCCCGGTACTGCATTGCTGATACTGGCTATCTGGGCGGTTGTGATCCTCGCAGTCGCGATACGTACATTCAAGTGGGAATAACGGGAAAATAGCCTGATGGGCGTTGAGGAACAACGTGATTATCCGGTGGGACAACGCCCATTATCGCACCACCATTGCCAGATGTTGATGGTTTCCAACGCCCCTTCTGGTGCTGGATTATAGTTATGCGTACCCTTTCTGACAATCGCGAGATTCGTTATTGCATACAGGGTGATAAACGGGAAATCGGTCAGGTATATCTGGTGTATCGAGTTGAAGATAGCCTGGCGGGCCGCCGGGTCAACGGTAGATTGTTCCTGGCTATAGAGGGCATCTAATGCATGGTTGCAATAAAAGTCAATATTGAAACCGTTGGGCGGGAACTGGTTGCACGCGAGCAAGGCAGAGTCATCAGCGTCATAGTTCAACGAATTGTCAATTTCGGCAATATCATAGGTTCCCGGTGTGCCACCGGCGAGAATGGAAGAATAGAGGGTCAAGGTCGGATAATTCTGGATATCGAGCTTGATGCCTATCGCCTGCAAATCCTGCTGTATCAGCGCCTCATCGGCAAGTCGCCAGGGAACATCCTGTGTGGTTGAATATTTGAACTCCAGTGTCTGCCCATTTTTCGAGCGGTAGCCATTGGTGCCTAATACCCACCCATGCGAATCGAGCAGAGCATTGGCAGCGTTGACATCAAATGTTGGACAGGCAGCATGGGCTTGATAACCTGGTTGCAGTGCGGCACTATGGTCGGTACAGAGAGGAACGGCCTGTCCATCGCGGGCAGTTTTTATCAGAGCAGCGTGGTTAATCGCCATCGCGATTGCGGTGCGCACTTCCGGGTGATTAGCGAGAATGGTATTGTGAAAGTTGAAATACAGCGCCTCGTAATCAGTGGATTTCGTATTCGTTGATAGGGTATAGTGCGTGAGTTTGCGATATGGAGCGAGATTTACAGGGTCTATAAACCAGCCCGAATCAACGGAGCCGTTCTGAAAGTCGGTCAGTGTGCGCTGGGGTGTGGACGCGACGCGAAAAATCACTTTATCCAGATAGGGCAAATGTTGGGCGGCGAGGTAGTATTTGAAATTGCGAATAAGGATATAATGATTGCCCGGCAAGCTCTCGTTCATGGTAAAAGGGCCACTGGTCACAGTCGGGTCAAGGTTATCCGCCGAGCGCAAAATCGAGTTGGGCGACATCGTGCTAAAGTGGTGCGCGGGCAGAGGCGCGAACAGCCCATCGGCCCACAGCGCGGCAAAGGGCGCGAAAGGCTGTTTGAGTTGAAACGTAATGGTTAGATTGTCCGCTGAAACCTGTGCCGAGCTAATCAGGTTAAAACCATACGTGCTGGCAGCACCGAAGAGTGGATTATCCCAGAGCCGCCAGGTAAAATCTACATCACGAGCATCCAGAGGTGCGCCGTCAGACCATTGCAGGTGCGGACGAAGATGGAATGTCCAGGTTTTGAGGTCGGAGCTAATGCCGCCATTTTTAAGTGTGGGTAGTTCGGTTGCCAGACCAGGATGTAATTTGCCATTGGCATCACCATAAAACAGCGGCGTATAGAGCGCCTGATCAATCATCGCGGAGGCATCTTTTAATGTGCCATTCGGAATGAGCGAATCGGGGTCGCCATACAAATCATCAATCCAGATTCCTCCTGCTACCGGTTTCACGGTTGGTTGCGGAGGCGTTGGTGAATTACAGGCACTGAGCAACATAAGCAGCAGTGAAACTAACGACAGAGTAATAATACAAGATTGCGCTTGAGATTTCGCGAACATTCCATACCCCCCAGATAAATTGCGCTATCATTATTCACTACGGATAACGTATAATGGACTTCTTGAAATCGGTCGAATTGGTACCAATGGTGTCTTATGAAGACAAAATATTCATACTGTCCCGTGACAACACATGTTATCACGATTGGGAAGCAAAGGCTATATTATCGTGTGGCCGGAACGGGGCCTCCGCTCGTGCTTATACATGGCTTCGGTGTATCAGGTCAGGTGTGGAGTCGCTGTATACCCTATCTTGCGCGAGAGAGGCAGGTCTACATTGTAGATTTGCCGGGTCACGGACACAGCACAATTTCCGGTGCATGGCGATTGCGTGAGATAGCGCCGTTGCTGGCACAATGGCTGCGAACACTGGCATTACCGCCCGTTGCTTTGCTGGGACATTCGATGGGCGGAGCTATCGCGGTTCACCTTGCAGCGCACGCGCCTGAACTTATTGAGCGACTTGTACTGGTTGACGCGGCTTGCTTGCCTTTTGACAAAACATTGCCTGTGATTATTAGCCGTTCCGCACACTCAATGGTGCAACGAGGCGCAGGAAGCTATCCATTGATGATGCTGCGTGATATACTCAAACCGCGCCCGCGCCTCCTGCTGCAAGCGGCGCGAGAGATGAACCATAGCGATTTCCGCGCTGAGATCGCTTCACTCACGCTGCCAACACTGATCATCTGGGGCGAACGCGATGTCCTGCTCCCTCTCGCACTGGGCAAGACGTTGGCAGAGATGTTGCCACACGCGACATTTGTGACCATGCCCGAAAGTGGGCACCGACCACCGTTATCGCAACCCGCCGAATTCAGTCGGCTGGTGTTGGATTTTCTTTCGGAACAACATCCATGCCCATAACAGTCACCGTTAGAAGTATGATACAATGCCCTGGCAACCGGGCGTTGTTTAGGCACATGCACATCGTTCTCTAGCTACAGAACGGATTCAGGAGTTTCTTTATGGCCTGGCTCTACCTTATGGTGGCGATTATTTCAGAAGTATCTGGCACGACCAGCTTAAAGTTTTCGGAAGGATTTACCAAACCCTTGCCATCAGTGCTGGTTGTTCTCTGTTATGGCCTCAGTTTCTTTGCACTATCCTTGACGCTCAAAAGAATGGACGTCAGCATCGCGTATGCAGTCTGGTCGGGACTGGGTACAGCCCTCATCGCCACCATTGGTTTTCTGTGGTTTAAAGAGCCAATGACGGCGCTCAAAATTGCCTCCCTCGGCCTCATCATCATCGGCGTGATTGGCTTGAATCTCGGCGGCGCGTAGCTGTAGGGTCCGATTTATCGCACCCCAAACACGAACACCCCGAACACGAGCTGTAGCGATGTGCCAGTCAGTCCGTCTATCCACACTTTCATTCTGAAACGTAACCACAAGCTATTACGTGAATACTTCAGAAGAGGTGGTTACCAACCTGTTCAAAATAGTCATAGAACAGGTGAAAGGATAGAAAAATTATGAGAAATTCACCCGTTGCCAACCGTACACGCGAGGCGGAACAGACAGCACGGCAAGCCGCGACCAGCCCGCTAATGGTAATGCTGGCGCGACTTGGCTACGCGGTCAAAGGTATACTCTATGTTATTATCGGTATATTAGCTGGTTTACTTGGGTTTGGGCATGGAGGTTCCGCGACAGACCAGCGCGGCGCTCTTGGCGCAATCACCGCATTGCCTTTCGGCAAGTTTTTATTAGGTGTCGTCACAGTTGGTCTATTTGCTTTTGGGCTGTGGTCTATTATCCAGGGGATATTCGATACTGAAGGTCAGGGAAAAAAAGCGAAGGGCATTATCGCTCGTATCGGATACGCAGCTGTCGGCGTTTCTTACATTGTTCTCGGAGTTGGGGCATTGCGAGTCGTGACAGGTTCGGGCAGCGCGGGCCAGAGTTCGACGAGTTCCACGCAGGACTGGACGGCAACCCTTCTTAAACAACCGTTCGGTCAGGCGCTCGTTGTGATTGTCGGACTTGTGGTGCTAGCAATTGCCGTATACCTCTATATGAAAGCCTACAAGGCCCGGTTCCTATCATCGCTCAATCTCGGTGGTTTGCGAGCAAGTTCGCGCAAAACCATCATCAATCTCGGTCGAGCTGGCTATGCTGCTCTTGGCGTTGTTTTTACCATCATCAGCATTTTCCTGATTGTAGCGGCAGTTCAATTTGACCCCAAAAAGGCAGTCGGCCTGGATGGTGCGCTCAAAGAACTCTTGCTCCAGCCCTTTGGTCCGATTTTGCTGGTCATCGTGGCGCTCGGCCTCATCGCCTATGGCCTCTACTCGTTCGCCGAAGCGCGTTACCGCCGCATCGGTCGCTAATTTATTCATCAGGTCATAATAACAGGCAACTTTCTTTGCAAGCTGCCTGTTATTATGCCCTGATGCTTAGTCACTTTACTGCTGCTTGCTGAATAGCAATACCAAATGCTTTAGGCAGCATGATACCTCTGGATAATTCGTCCGATTTGAGCCAGAACATGCGCGAGAGCGATGTACCATCGTTGAGATAGAATACAACGACGTACTGTGTCCCATCACTGCCCATAAATTGCTGATTTACCGGAGCTGCCAGCACCATATTGACCAGCGAAGTCACTTCTTGCGAGTCTTTAATCGCGCCCAACTGCAACTTACCATCCTGCGCACTATTCACACCAATAGAGCGTACTTTGCCGGCAATATCCACCAGATCGCTGCCATGCTTCGCCATTGGATTGGTATCCGCCTCAAACAAAACAAGAGCTTGACCCTGGTATGCTGCCAGACGAAATGTGGAACGATACCCTTTGACGGTATAGACTTCAGTGCCAGCATTAAGAAAAGCGGCATCGCCATCCTTACTGTGATAGTTAGGGTCATTGATAATGCCCTCAAGTTTGAATTTCACCTGCGCGAATTTCGGGCCAAGCAAGGCAGGTGGAATATGTTGGGAACCCGCAAGATAGGTGATGCCTTGAAAACGCATGAAGTTGACCCAATCTATCTGCACACCTGTAGTTCCTCCCGCGCTGGATGTTCCTTGACCACAACTTGCTAGCCCTATGAGTGGTAAGAATAGCATAGCATAGAGAGATAATGCGATCAGCTTTTTTATAGATATTGCCTGCATGTTTCCGTCCCCTTTGCCTATAAACGGGCGCAATAATCAAGTTGTAGTAGGAACGTCGGTGAGAGGGGTTTTGTTCCGGGGTGCGCGTGAGAGGTAGACGAATCAGAAAATTACTGCGAGACTACTGGCAAGCTATCATTCTCTTTAGAAAAAGGTGGGCTAAAGACTATGAGTTGTAGTGACAGTGGCGGGGCTCGAACCCGCAGCCTTGTGCTTCGGAGGCACACGCTCTATCCATTGAGCTACACCGCCTTCAACGACAGTATAGCAGGTAAACGGGCCTATGGCAAGTAAATTGCCATGCAGAAATTGTGGTTAGTTGTTTTTGAAGATAAGCAAGACGTCGCGGGTTCAAGTCCCACCGTCAGTATTATGGCTCATAGTTTAGCCACGCAAAGAACTACCACACTACATAAAGCCCTTCTCGTGCCGATGATATATCTCAGGTGGTTTCCATCCCCTACCACCTGGGAACATATAGCTTACAGTGCATGCCACCGCCAAAGTAATCCACAAAATTTCATCCCCTGCCTCGTATGTGATTACAACGTTCTTTTCGAGCAGTTAGCATGTTGACAACAACAGGAAATGGCATCATTGTTCGCAATGAGGAGCGATAACTCATGAATTTTACAACAAACGGTGAAATTGTTTCTATCCAGCAAGCCGACCAGTTCCAGCCAGGGCATAGCGCGTATGAATGCGGCTTCTTCGCGGTCACGATGGCCCGCTCAATGGCTCAGATCGGTCAGAACCCGACCCTTTCTCCCCAACAGATTGTGAATCAAGCTGAGGCTGCCTATGCTCGCTATGACGGCAATAACTCAGCCTCAAATGAGAGCGGCATGTCCTTGCAACAACTCTACGATTTACTACAAGAAGTTGGCTTGCACTGGCAAGCAATTGCGATGGATGCGGATACCATCCGCGCCTGGGTGTATGCTGGCTTCCCGGTCATTGTGGCTGTAGCGGAGACAAGTGTGCATGACCTCGCACTGGGCGATGCCGTCCCGTATCCCTGGAACCCGGTGGGCAACCACATCATTGTCATTACTGGTGTGGATACCAGCAACAACTTCCTGGTACGCGACTCTGCAAATATCACGCCAGCAGGAGTACTGCGTCCCGGTCCGCGTACCTACGACGCTACTCAATTGTGTTTTGTTTCGGCTACGGCAGTGATACCACAGTGGAAAGCTCGTCCCGACGCCAATTTTGACCCACGAAAGGAACCGATGATGATTGATCTTACCATGGCGAATGTAGCTTTTTACTTTGACGACGACAGTGGAAACTGGAAATGCAAACAGACGGGTTTCTCCATTCATGGCGGCATTCTCCAGTTCTACCAAAGCTTTGGCGGCGATGCGCTGTGTGGTCTCACCTACCTGGGTCTGCCGCTCTCCAACGAAATCGCCTTTGAGCAGGGCAAGCCAATGGTCAAACAATACTTTGAGCGTGGCGTGGTTGCCTATGATCCCCAGCATCAGGAAGATAATCCGCCCCTGGCCCGTGATATCTACCTGATGCATGTACATGAGCAGAGCTATGACCAGCAACAGGCTCTGATTGCGCAACTTCAACAGCAACTGAACAACTTGCAGAAATTGGCAGCACAAACGAATCCAGCCAGCACACCTGGGGCAGCCAACTAGACATAGCAACAGATACGAAGGATTTTCAACAATGACAGAAGCACAGGTTCTCACTATGATTACTGCGCTCACACCTGTGTACCCATTTTTGTTTGCGCTTGCCGCAGTCATGTTCAAATGGTTGATTGCCACATTGCCAAAAGACCGGCAAGCAGAAGTGAACCAGGTCGTACAGATGGTGGTACAGGGCGTAGAGCAATGCGCGAACGGGAAATCGGGGCCAGAGAAAAAGCAGATGGCCGTTACCAGAATCAGTACTGTTCTGAACAGTCTTCATATCAGCGTCCCACCAATGCTTGTTGATGCGATGATCGAAGCGACAGTTTACGGCATCAACCAGAGCCAGCCCATAAGTCTGCCGAGTGTTCCTGTTAATCAGGCCCTACAGGCAGCCAGTGGTATAAATGCAATGCCAACAAATGGTTAATCTTTTCTCCACAGAAGCAGTATTATACACACTGACAGGCTTGCGGACGCGACGGGGCAGGCAAAATACACGAAAGCTCACAAGAAAGCTCCCGGAAATTCCGCGAGCTTTCTTGTTGCCGTATGTCTATAAAATTTGAGTTCTCAAAAATATGTGTCAAAATATATTGACAATCTTTACTCTATTCTGCTATGCTTGCGCTGAAAAGAATATGGAGGAGGTCCTGGGTCATGGCTTTGTTCCCACAGCAGAAAGGGCATTTTCAGGCCTCCAACCAGAGCAACCAGTATCACATCTCGCAACAACAAACGGTGCCCCAACCTGCGATAACGCCTCTTACGCCCCCACCAGGATTATTTTCACAGAATACATCCTCTACCCCTTCACTTCAAAAGCGCATCCTTGTACGGCTGGGCGTTTTTCTTGTTGTGCCGGTACTGGTTGGTATATTCGTGGTTATCTGGTACTCTGCTCCTCCTGCGACGAACTCTGGGAACAGTAGCACACAAAACTTTAGCAGCAGTTCTTCCTCGACGAGTTTCAGTAGTACACCTGCAAGCTCTTCCGCTAGCTCCAGTGGAGATATTCAGGTCTATATCGTGGGCGCGATCAAACATCCCGGCGTCTATACATTGCCATCCGACGCACGTATTTATCAATTGCTCCAGGCGGCGGGAGGGCCATTGCCAAAGGCGAATCTCGTGGCAATCAATCTGGCCGCGAAACTCACTGATGGGGAAGAAGTGTATGTCACAGTCATGGGTGAGATTCCACCCACCTATATGGGCGGCGTACCTGGTCCTGGTACCGGCAATGGCACGCCTTCAAGTGGCTCAACCGGCCAACTCGTAAACATCAATACCGCAAGTGTTGATCAATTGCGCACAGAACTCCATGTCAGCAGCACCACAGCGAATGCCATTGTGAACTACCGATTGCAGAATGGCCCTTACACGTCAACTGATCAGTTATTACAGGTGGTCAGCAAGGAAATATACGATCACATCAAAGACCAGGTCACTGTGTAATGACACCTCTCTCGATGGATTGGCCGCCACAAAACGGCTATAGTGGAAGCGAAAGCTTGCTGGCGGATTTGCATGGTTTAACACTGGTCGTTGCAGCAAGTGCATGTCTCATCGGTATGCTCCTGGCCTTTCTGATACCCCTCCCAGAAGTGTCGTTGCTGATTGGCATCGTTCCAGCGCTGATAGGCGTGCCACTGTTATGGAACGATAACAGGGGACGAATTACCCTACTGATTGTTCTCTCGCTGCTGATTGGCGCGTGGCGTTACACAATTGCCTCACCGATAAACGATCCCCAGGCAATTTTCGCGTTCGTCGGCAGAGGCAAGGTGGAAGTACAGGGCAGCGTTACGGACGAACCAACAATCCAGGGAAGATCTCGTGTTTTACTGGTCGCCGTAACGAGTATCAGCCTCGACACAGGTGCCTCCTGGCAAGATGCCCACGGAGAACTTGAGGTACGGACGCTTGATAGCACAGGAGCAGTAGAAGACCCTTACGGAGCGAATTATGGTGATGCCGTCGAATTACAGGGAGTGTTGCAGCCCCGCGATCAGTACACCGCTGCCGGTGTGTTCGCGAACATGTCTTTTCCACGCATCAGCGTCATGAGTTCCGGCGGCAACCCCATACTTGCCGCTCTCTATCACCTGCGCGTGATGCTGGCAACGGTGATTGCACAATCATTGCCCCAACCGGAGGCGTCGGTCTTAATTGCTATTCTTCTGAGTTTACGCACACCCACGCTCAAACCACTCACAAACATCTTCAATGAAACAGGCACGGCTCATTTAATCGCCCCTTCGGGCTTTAAAGTCACTCTCGTAGCCGGTATTATCATGAGCAGTACACGCTGGCTCTATAAAAAACCAGGCGTTCCGGCAGGACAAACATGGCAAATGTTGCCTGCTGAGCGGCGACAGGGTGCGGTCAGACGCTGGCTTGTTACGGCATTAGTTGTCACAGGCATCATTATTTACACTATCCTCAGCGGTGCTGGACCGGCAGCGATTCGGGCCGGTATTATGGGCGTGATTGTGGTCATCGCTCCACGTATCGGCAGAATCTATAACGTGTATACTGCACTGGCCTTTGCGGCACTCATCATGTGCCTGATTGACCCATTTATTTTATGGGATGTCGGTTTTCAACTGTCGTGTCTCGGTACAATTGGTATTGTCAGGCTGACCTTCCTGTTCCAACGCTTACTCTCGCCGCTGGAACGTGGGCCATTCGGGCATACACAGGTAGAAATTATCGCGGTCACACTGGCGGCACAAATCTCGACATTGCCTATCGTTGCGCATACATTCAACATAATTTCGTTTATCGCACTCCTTACCAACATACTCACGGTTCCTCTCCTGGGCATACTGCTCGCACTCGGACTGCTACTGAGCATGCTGGGCCTGCTCTATGCACCGCTCGGCCTACTTTTGGGGTGGGTGGCATGGCCGTTCGTCTTGTATGTTACAAATATTGTCACGTGGTGTGCGCACGTACCATGGGCCTATTTGACCACTAATAACAATGTCATCAATAACGGTCTGGTATGGAGTTACTATGGTCTACTGGCACTCATTATCAGCACGATACATTACAGGTGGTCCGAATGGTCGCATCAGGTAATAACACAATCTCATACGTCGTTGTCCTCAAAACGAGCGTTGCGCATTGTTCAAATCAGTGCGGTATTGGTGGTAATACTGGCAACGGGCGCGACTGCTCTGGCAACACGAGCCAATGGACAACTGACGATTACTTTTCTGAGCGTTGGGCCGACAGGACAACCGCCGCAGGGCGAGGCTATTTTGATTCAGACGCCAGATGGCAAGACGGCGCTGATTGATGGCGGATTGGACACTGTATCACTGGATCAGGAACTTGACTCGCAGTTGCCATTCTGGCAACGTTCGCTCGATCTGGTACTGTTAACAACGCCCCGCTCCGACCATCTGATAGGCTCGCAAGATATCGTGAGTCGCTATCAAATCGGCGAAGTTGCGGATGCTGGCATGTTGCATCCCAACACGGGCTATGCCCTGTGGCGGCGTACTATTGCCGAACGAAACATCCGCTATCTGCAACTACGCCAGGGAATGACCATTGCTCTGGGAACTCAGATGGCAATTCAGGTATTCTGGCCCGCATCGCCGTTACACAAAAGCAGCGATGAGGAGCGCGATAATGGACTGATTGTGCGTCTGCTTACACCAAATTTTAGCTTGCTGCTGCTTGGCGTGACCGCCGCGAGCAATTACGTGCTGGAAGGACTGCTGGCAAGCATCGCACCTGTCTACCTGCAAGCCGATATCGTACAGGTTGTTGGGCAAACCGATAAGAACTTTTCATCCTTGCTGCTCCCAGTTTTACAGGCTGCCCATGCAAAACTGCTGATTATCACGCCAGCCTCGTTAAGCGCCAAACAACGTAAAGCAGGCGCAACCTCTGTTATTGCCGTCCCACCAGAACTGAGCGCAGCAGTAACGCAAGTAGTGCAAACCGCACAGGTGGGAACAGTGGAATTGTATGATAGTAATAATGGATGGAGCATCACATCAGTATGACTATATCTGTTCATAAAAAATCCAGCGATCCAGTAAAGTCTGCATTGCTATACACATTTGTCTATGTTATACTGCTCAACAGCGACCTGTAATCTCCGGCAATTAAGAGCAATTGATAACGCAGCAGAAAGAGATATGCAATTATGATGACCTGTGCAACCTGCGGACAGATGATTCCAGATAACGCCACTTCCTGCCCATACTGCGGTGCTTTAACGGCCCTGGGTAGGGCGTCTCAACCTCAAGCAGGTTATTATCAACAAGGGTATATGCCACCACCCCAACAACCTGGCTATAATCCACAGCAAGGATATGTACCACCGCAACAGGAATACTACCAACAACCGAATTATGGACAACCCTACCAACAGAACAGCATCAATGTAACTGTTACAAATACCGCTTCTTCTCAAAGCAGCTCTGCTGTTGTGGTTGAAGTGCTGCTCAACATCTTTCTTGGCATCTATGGTGTGGGCTGGTTGATGGCTGGTGAAACAACTACTGGCATAATTATGCTTATCTGTAGTTTCGTTGTGTACTGGCCGATTACAATCGCTATCGGCATTTTTACCGTGTTCGTTGGCTATGCCTGCTGGTTTCCGCTCCTCATCGCTGCATGGATAGTGAACGCGATTCTGCTCAATGGCGCATTGAAGCGCAAAGCCGCACAGGTTATCATGGTGCAACAGAGGTATTAAACAATTGAAGAGAGTATCCGCGAGCATAGTCCTCGTGGATACTCTCTTCAATTACTTTGGGCGATCAAGAGAATAGTAACCCAGGGTGAGGACGAAACGTATAATATGTAAACACGAGAGAGAGATACCTGCCGTTGTCCTGGCAGTCACTGAGCCTTGAGGCAACCACATAAGGGAGAAAGCTGTAATGCGTTGTGAACGCTGTGGAAAAGAGATTTCCGATACTGCCGCAATTTGCCCATCATGCGGTTCACTTACCTCGGCCATTTCATCAGGCCAACCCGCGGGTCAACCACCGACCCAGCACGGGACGTACCCGACCGACGCCTATGATGAGCCAGTATCCAGCTACGAACAGGGCTATACGCCACGATCGGATTTCAGGCGACCACCTCAGCCAGATTATATGCCCCCCCCACAATCAGACTACCAGTATGGACAATCCTATGCACCTCCACGATTTCAGCAAGGCGGTCGTATTAACATCGGTGTTTATAATAGCTACACGCCGCCAGGGCAGAAAAATAATGGCGCTTTGGTCGCGGAAATTATTCTTTCGTTGTTTGGCATTTACGGCGTGGGCTGGCTTATCGGAGGCGAAACGGCGATTGGAATAATTTTGCTGGTTTGTAGTTTTGTAATTTACTTGCCATTTGTTATCATAGGAATCATTCTTACTCTTGGTCTTGGCATTTTTTGCATAGGCCCGCTATCCATTGCCGCTATTATCGTTAATGCTATCCTACTCAATAATGCATTGAAGCGTAAAGCTGCTCAACACATCACAATCATACACGCACAACAGATGCCGCCACCTCCACAATATCCGCGCTCTTAGTAGGAACCGCTTCCTTTATTTGGCAAATGCCAGGCGGCGGTATTTCTCGCGTGACTCCAGCCACGCCTCGTCGGAAAGCCCTAGCTTCTCGCGTAGTGCATCGGGAGGTGTACCTGCTTTGAGTTGACGTACCGCGAAGGTATCGCGCAAGAGTTGCAAGGTGACACGCTTTTTGATATTGGCAGCATTGACGGCTTTCCCCAGAATATAGTTCAAGTTGCGATCGGTGCAGACAAACAGTTCATTCGTTGGATGATATTTGGCTTGATAGGCTTTCAGGATGGTGGTGAACTCGCCAGGCAATGTGAGACGGCGTTCACGATGCTGTTTGCCAGTTGAGGCGGGGAAATGGATGGTAATGATTGGATTATGCGGGTCTGAGAGGTCTATCTGATGGAGTTTCAAGCCCATCACTTCCTCTTTTTTCAAGCCGGCGTACAAAACAAGGTAGACAAGGCAGTGACAACGCGCATCCTCAGCGGCGGCATCCAACAGACGCTGCACTTCATCTTCGTACAGCAGTTCCGGCAGAGGCGGCAAAGGACGCTCAAGAGCCAGACTGGCGGATGGGTCTTCATGTATGACGCCTTCGCGGGCAAGCCAAGAAAAGAAATTTTTGAGGAAGGTGACGCGGCGTGCCATCGTTTTAGGCGCGGGTGTGCGCCCCTTTGTGCCGAATTTGAGTTGCATCAGCCAGTCCGTCAGTTGCTCTTTGGTGATGCGACCAACGGGCGTATCCTTGCCTGCATAGGTACTGAACATTTTCAAATCTGAGAGAAAGCACGTCACAGTATAATTTGATTTGCCGCGCAACATCAATTCTTGCTGATAGGGTATCGTACACGCGGCGAGGCTGGACTGCCCGGTGAGCGGGTGAGTACGCACTAACGGCGGAAAAGGTGTTTCCAATGGGTCTGGCGGTTCAGCAATCACCGTTGGGATGCCAGTAAAGAGATTTTCCTGGAGGATGGTCGTATCATCTTGCACAAATTGTTCAGGCTTTGCCGGGTGCTGTGTATCCTTCTGCATCGCAAGCTCCTTGACGTTGCTACTGCGCTATCATTTTTTTCATTATAGCAGGTAGTAGCAAGTATGTTCAAATTTGTGAGGTAGCCAGTTCTGCGCCCTTCCAGGTGGAACTGATTCAGTGAAAGTAGAGACAGCCCATATTTCAGGGGAAAAAAGCGCACCGCGATGCATAAGCATCGCGGTGCGCAATAGGGCTTATATACGCATCAAGAAAACCTGGGCGAATTACTCGCCGTTGTACAGGTCTTCCGGCTCAAACTCGTCTTCGTCCTCCATATCCTCGTCATCATCCTCAGTGTCCAAATAGCTGAAATCAGTAAAACTGGTTGAGAATGATTCCTTGCGAATCTGGATGGTTGGATGGATAAGTGGAAAAGGCTTCAGCCCTTGTGGCGCAGCGGGGCCTTCCATCTGCGGTTCGTATGCGGGTGCGCCTTCACGCACCAACACTTCGTCCTCCCATGCCATTGATTCGAAGCCCAGGCGACGCAGGTCCATAACCATACCCGGCCAGGTATCTTCGGAATCTACTGCCCACCACTCACGTCCCTGCACACGGACAGGTCGAACACGCAAAGGTCGGTTGAGATCGCCCAGATTAGCCACTAACGATGCCCGTTTCTTTTCGGCTTTTTTCACGGCAGTAAACCGTCCCTTTCTCTACTATGACAACGCTGATTGTTTCCCCTACAATGAAGAACCTTTCACAGAATTATTCCGTTACCAACCCTCCAAAGTGGAAATACAATATTTGCTCATACCATACCACATAGCAATAACAAACCGCCAGAGTAAAATAGTGACGTTTGCTAAATTAATGAAAAATTTACCTTCTTTGTGTGAATTTTTTTTCACAGTGGAACAAGGCGAACATGAAATACACACATAAGGCAGATAAGACCCCAATGGATTGACAGCAACGTCAAAAAAAGCCATACTGCTTAGCATAGAAGCGAGATAATGAAAGACGTTTCTACGGTGCGAAACAAGAAGACAACATGAGCAAGACAGTACAATTATTCAAGACGATACCGCAAACCACGATGCGGCGGTTGCGCAGCACGCCCAGCTACTTTTTCCTTATCTGGCGCTGGGTTTCCTGGCTGTTCGCACTGATCTGGATTGCATCGGTACACTTTCAACCCTATCCACAACTCGCAACAATCCTGCTCACCATCACATTTCTCCATACGTTGAGCGTGACCTTATATGCACCCATCTTCCAAATCTTCCTGCCAGGTCTCCCTGGCTTGAAACAAGCACACAGACCAATACAACAGATACGCAGTCCAGGAAAAAGTCGTAAAGCGGTGCAGCGTTCCGGTCCCCGAACACTGGCGGCAGACGAAGAGGCGGATATTCTGACGCCAATTGCCCGGACGCGCAATCTCTTCTGGGATATTGCTATCTACGGCAGTGATGTCGTTATCTGCGGGCTGGTGATGTACTTTGGCGGCATTTACGGGAATCCGCACTTTGGCGATGGCTCACCATTTTACCGCTATGCTATCTCTACGGCGCTGGCGGCTGCACTCACGTACCGCTATAAGGGAGGGTTGGCTGCCGCGGGCGGCATAGAGTTTTTTGTGCTGCTTGGTGTGTTTCTCCCACCTCTGGGGCTACCAAATGTTCAGCCAAATGCTATTGATTTGACTGGCTCGCTTATTGATGCCCCCGTTATCGCTTTGCTGGCCGCATATTTAGCAACATTGTTGGAAAATTATGCCCGGAGTAAACGCCGGGAACAGGACAACGTGCGCAATCAGCTTGCCTTACGTAGTGTCAGTGAAACACTGATGCAGGGAGCCAGTGATGTACAGCATTTGCTGGAACAGAGTGCAGAACAAATTCGCAAAGGGGGTCACTTTGAACGCCTCTTCATCATACTTGATGAGAGAGGAAGCGATGAAGACCGTGAAGACAACCATATGCAGCATCCACAAACAGGCGAAATCTGTGTCGAGGTAGGGCTGGGAGAAGCAATTGCCCCTGATGAAAGCCATGCGCTACTGGAGCAAGTCAAGCAAACGGGGAAAAGGTTGGTCACGTTTACGCCTTTGCCGGATACTATGCACCAGAATGGCTATCAACTTGCTCGCCTGTATCTCCCATTTTTCAAGGATGGACAGGTACATGTTCTCCTGGGAGCCGAAAGTACTCGACAGGTACATTTCGACAGCAAGCAGGAAAATTTTCTCAACATCGTGGGCGCACAATTGCTGGTTGCCCTGGATAACCTGCGCCTGACGGAGCAGACGGCGGAACTGGCAGCCGAAGCGGAACGCAATCGGATTGCGCGAGATATTCACGATGGAGTAGCGCAAATTATTTACATGTTGAGTCTGAATAGCGAGACGTGCGCCGAACTCGCCCATCGTATAGCGGATGTCTCTGAGGAAGATAACGAATTGCTTGGCCCATTGACGCAACGCCTCGACGCGCTCGTCAACCTCTCGAAACAAGCATTGTGGGAAACACGCCACTCTATGTTCACACTCAAGCCGTTGATTACCGGCACGTCGAACCTGACGCAGATGCTCACTAACCAGTTGCGCGAATTTGAGACAATCAGTGGCCTACCCGTTACATTAACTGTCGAAGGGGATGAGGAAGCGTCAGTTAGTGAACAGACCACCCATGAAAAGCAGCGTTCAAGCAGTAAAACGATTCAGGTTGGAACCGCTATTTTCCGTATTACGCAAGAGGCGCTCACCAATGCCTATAAACATGCCGAGGCCACACAACTCCACGTCTTTTTGCGCCACCTGCCCCACTCCTTAGAAATCGAGATTGTGGATAATGGGAAAGGCATGGTCATAATAGGCGATACTGCTAACCCGCCGGGCAGAAATGACGGGTCTAACTGGAATGGGCATACAGAGCAACAACGCATCTATTCGGGGTATGGCATACGCGGCATGCGCGAACGAGCGGAGGAATTGGGCGGTACATTTGCACTTCAACGCGGAGAAAGCGGCGGAACGCATGTGTTGGCCCGCATCCCAAAATAAAAAGGAAAAGACAGATGGCAAAAATTCGGCTGATGATTGTAGATGACCACGAAGTGGTACGGCTGGGCATGCGTGCCGCCATCGAACCGGAATCAGACATCGCGGTAGTTGGCGAAGCCAGCAATGGAGCGGAAGCAGTAGCGAAAGTGAGCGTGCTGGCTCCGCAAGTGATTCTGATGGATGTACGCATGGAGAAAATGGGCGGCATCGCGGCTTGCCGGGAGATAAAAAGCCGATGCCCGGATGTTCATGTGCTAATGATTACTTCCTACACCGATGATGACGCGGTATTCGCCTCCATTCTCGCCGGAGCCAGTGGCTACCTGCTCAAAAATGTGAGCCGCGCTGAGCTATTACGCTCTATTCGCCTCGTGGCAACCGGTCAATCGCTGCTCGATCCAACCATCACAAAGCAAGCCACAGACCGCCTGACGACTATCGCCAGTGGCGGCTTGCACAGGCAAATGCCAGGCGACGAACTGACGGAACGGGAACGCGAGGTACTGGCCCTGGTGGCGCGTGGCAATACGAACAAACAGATTGCTGATGCGCTAATTGTCAGCGAGAAGACCGCCCGCAACCACGTGAGCCACATCCTGGAAAAACTTGGCCTCGCACGACGCAGCGAGGCCGCAGCCTTCGCCGTCGAACATAAACTCGTACCTCCGAGAGAACATAATTTGTAACCAGTCTTCCCAATTATCTGGCAATGATCGAAATAAGCTGAAAAAATATTACAGTGTCTGGAAATTACGGCGCAGAAAATGTGTTCCGGTGCAGGTATTTTCCTCCACCCTTACCGCCAACATATACACCATTGTTTATAATCACTCGACCGCGTAAAAGGACGGTTTCTGGCACACCTTGCACCTGTATGCCTTCGTAGGGGGTGTAATCTACGCGCTGGTGCTGATTGGCAGAGGAAATGGTCAAAGAGCGTTCGGGATCGAAAATGACGAGGTCGGCATCGCTGCCGGGAGCAATGGTGCCTTTGCGCGGGAAGAGGCCGAAGAGTTTGGCGGGCATGGTGGCAACAAGGTCTACGAAATGGTGAATGTCGAGCAGGCCACGGCGCACGCCATTATAGAGCAGCATAACGCGATGCTCTACTCCGGGCAAGCCATTGGGAATCTTCGTAAAGTCCTCGCGCCCCATCTCTTTCTGCCCGGCATAATTGAAGGGAGCATGGTCAGTAGAAACGACTTGCAATTCCCGGCGTTGCAGTCCACGCCACAACTCCTCGTTATCGGATGCTTTGCGCATAGGCGGCGTACAGACAAATTTTGCACCCTCAAAACCGGGCGAGGCATAGACGTTGTCGTTCAGGTAGAGATATTGCGGACACGTTTCGCCCCAGACAGGCAATCCCTGAGCGCGAGCGGCAGCGATTGCATGCAGCGAGGCGGCGCAACTTACATGCACAACGTATAAAGGAGCAGCAGCCAGGGTTGCCAGTGTAATAGCCCGTTGCGTGGCTTCAGCCTCCAATATGGCAGGGCGGGTGCGAGCATGGTAGGCAGGGGATAAATAACCGGCAGCAACGGCCTCGCGCACGATCAGGTCAATCACGATGCCATTCTCGGCATGCACCATTACCAGCCCACCTATGCGAGCTGAATGGCGCAGAACGCGAAAGATGGTCTCATCTTCTACCATAAAGGTGTTGGGATAGGCCATCAGAAGCTTGAAAGTCGTGACTCCCGCCGCTATCATCTCATCCATCGCGGCTTCAGGGGCGCTGGCAAGATCGGTAATGGTCATATGAAAGCCATAGTCTATGGCGGCGTTGCCATCGGCCTTCTCATGCCAGGCTTGCAAGGCTTCGGCGATGGTGTGTCCACGCTGCTGGTTGGCGAAATCCAGAATGGTGGTCGTGCCGCCACACGCTGCCGCGATCGTACCAGTCTCAAAACTATCACTGGCAACCGTTGTGGGTAAGGGCAGTTCCATATGGGTATGCACATCAATCGCGCCGGGGAAAATGTATTTGCCGGTAGCATCAATCGTGGTATCTACCTGCATATGAGCAAGAGCGCCGACAGCAACGATTTTCTCATCCTCAATCAGAATATCGCCCGTGTAATCGTCGGTCGCGGTGACGATCCGTCCACCAGTGATACGTGTGCGCATACGAAAATCTCCCTGTCTAACTTAACGGGTATATCCCCAGATTACTAAAAACAACCTCTGTGTCAGCATTAGTAGCGCTGGCAAAAAAGGCCAGGTTGCCGGATGCAAATGCGTTGGACGAATCCGTCAATGTTGTAAGGTACGCACCGTTGGCATAGAGAGCAAACGTGCTACCATTCATGATGACCGCAATGGTATTCGTCACATTATAACCTGTTTTCAAAGCTGTTGCGGGCGTCCAATCCTGTATGGCGTTCCCGGCGAAAATTGAGAGCTTATAATTACCATTGCTATCTATCTCGAACAGGTAGCCATTGTAAGTGCCAAAAGGGCCATTACTAAAACGGAAGAAAAGGCCGCCGGAATGTCCTTTGAGAATTGTGACATCAACTTTGATCGTGGCGTTGCCATATTGGTACGCGGCCTCGTGGCAAGCATGCAGGTTACTGGACGAGATGTTTTGTTTGACAGCATAGCCATTTGAGCTAAAAACACACTGGCTATCGCCACCATTCACCCCATCCCACTGAGCCAATTGCGTTTTGGAAATATAAGGATTGGTCAATGTGTCGGCATATGTGGGCGATCCTCCCGTCGCAGTTGCGATGACGCCCGCCGTGGCACTCGCTTGCGCCCGTGCGGTAGCTGTGACGGCAGCGATTGCCGAGGCTGTCGCCTGAGCCTGGGCGGTTGCGGTGGCGGCAGTCTGCGCCTGGGCGGTGGCCGTAGCATTAGGTGTGGGGGAAGGTGTTGGGGTAGCCGCGGTCGTAGAGGTGACAGTTGCACCCGTCGTCCCACCTTGAGTAGAAGCGGAAGTAGCAGGAGGACTGGTTGGACTGGTGTTACCGGGATACATAACTGCCACGACAACAACAGGAACGATAACAAGCAACAACACCACGAGAGCCATGATGGTGACAATCATAGCTCTACGGTCTCTGCGTGGTTGCGGGCGTGTTGGACTCACCGGGGGTGCAGGAGTGACAGGAGGTATTGGAGATGCCTGCAAAGAAACGACCGGTGTTTGCATGTTCCGTCTGGGTTGTCCAGTGATTGGAGGTGGCAGAACGATAGGGCCATCGTGCGCCGACTGTCCTGTTGGCGATTGTATCAGCGCCGGCAAGTCTGAGCCAGAGATTGCTTGCGCTCCATGATACGCGCCAATCGGCGGCATAGCTCCATCTAGCTGCTCCCAGACATCACCTGGAGCGGCGGCACCAAAAGCAACGGCGTGACAGAAGGCATCGGCCAGTGCAGTGGCGCTGCTATAGCGTTGCTCTGGCTGCTTTGCCAGTGCCCGCAAAATGACACGATCAACAGATGGTGTTACCTGCGGTGCGATACTGCTCGGTACAGGCGGTTGCGCATTCATGTGCATGGTGACAAGCGCAATCTGGTTTTCGGCGAAAAAAGGCAAACGCCCGGTGACCATTTCGAAAAGCAGCACACCGAGCGAGTAGAGGTCACTGCCCGCGTCGGCTTTGCGGTTGGTTTCAAATAGCTCTGGTGCAACATAATCCACAGTTCCCAGCACATTGCCAGTGCTGGTCAATTGCGTGGCATCGGTACTGGTACGAGCGATGCCGAAATCCGCCAGGAAGCAGCGTCCTTCAGTATCCAGCAGAACATTCGAGGCTTTGATGTCGCGATGCACAATCCCCCTGCTATGGATATAGTCAAGCGCATCGGCAATATCGCCCAGGTCAATACATGTCTCGGTAAGCGAGAGCGGCGAACGGCGAATACGCGCTCGCAGCGTACCCCCCTGCATAAAAGGCATCACAATGTAGTACCAGGTAGTATCGCCAATCAAACTGGAGCCGGAATCGTAGATAGGTACAAGATGCGGATTGCTCAATGAGTCCATAAGTTGCGCTTCACGCACGAAACGCCGCAACATCTGCTCTTCCTCGCGTTTAAACACTTTCACAGCCACTTCCCGTTCAAGCAACGAGTCGTAGCCCGCATACACATCCGCCATCCCACCCCTGCCAACCAGCCGTCTCAGTTCGTAGTGATTCAGGGTTTTGCCCTCTAGTCCTGGCATTACGATTACTCCACGTGTCCTACAAAATACACAACATTATGCTGCCCGCTTTTTGCTATTATATCTTATTAAACGGTTGGTGTATTCGTTTGTCCCTGAGATTAAAGTGTAGTAATATAAGTGTCGTTGGCATAAAGGGCAAATGTGTACCATACATAGTCTTCCATGGTGCTTTGCCTGTTGCCACCTTAGCGTACAGGCCATTTCGGCCCAATCTCAATACCAGCACGCTTATACAGCACATTGGCGTGCTGATTGGCCTGTTCCATGATCTCTTCTTCATCCATTGTGAGCAATTGTCCTTGCTCGACGACGATTTTTCCATCCACTACAACCATATCTACTTCGCCGCCGGTCGCCGCGTAGACCAGCGTCGAAACATGGTTGAAGGATGGTGTTGTATGCAGACGATGCAGGTCAATCACTGCCATATCGGCCTTTTTGCCGACCTCCAGCGAGCCAATTTCATGCTCCAGCCCAAGCGCACGCGCCCCGTTGATCGTCGCCATCTCCAGCACCGTCTCGGCTGGCACAATCAACGGATCATTTGTGACGGCCTTGTGGATAATCGCCGCCAGCTTCATCTCGCGAATCATATCATAGTCGTTGTTGCTGGGACCACCGTCACAGCCAAGCGCGACGTTCACGCCGCTTGCCAGCATCTGTGGCACTTTGCACACACCGGAGGCAAGCTTGCTATTTGACGATGGGTTGTGAGAAACACTCGTGCCAGTTTGTGCCAGCTTATCAATATCCTGCTGCGTCAGCCAGACCATATGCACCAGCACTGATTTCGGGCCGAGCAATCCCACGCTTTCGGCATAATATACGGGAGAGAGGCCATATTTTTCCTGCAAGAAGATTTTGTCGGCCTCAACCTCGGCAAGATGCATGGTGATACCCATATCCCGCTCACGTGCGAGCGTAGTCATTTCGCGGTACAATTCGGATGTGACGCCGCCGGGCGTGCGTGGCCCAAACCAGACATGGATGCGGTCGTCCGCCGCGCCTTCCCACTTGCTGTGCATATCCAGCACGCCGAGCAAGCTTGTTTCGCGGCTTTCGATCATGCCAGGATGCATCGAACTCTCCTGCGTCGCATAAGTACCGATATCCATTACGATACCCGCAAGACACGCACGAATGCCGCTCTCTTCCACTGCCCACGCAATGCCATTAAAGCCATAGCGATGAGCCAGCATAGATTCCAGAAATGTGGTTGTACCCGATTTCAGCATTTCAGCAATGCACAATCGCGCACTGACATAGCCATCGTCCTCGGTAAAATTGCCCTGCAAGACCCAGACGCGCTCGCACAACCATTGAATCAGCGCCATATCATCGGCGCACCCACGAATCAACGCCTGCGCTACGTGAACATGCGTATCTATCAGACCAGGGATCATCAATTTCCCGTGTACATCAACCACCTCGTCCGTGGCATACTGGGCAAGCAAGTCATTCGCTTTCCCTACCGCGACGATACGGTTCCCATCTATGGCAATCGCCCCATCCGTAATAATGTCCCGACTGGCGTTCATGGTGATAATGGTGGCATTGGTGAATAGCATATGCGGCACTCTCCTTCAATAATTGTCCTTGATTGTTGTGTACGGGAAGAATATACCATAAAGAGGGATGGGACTCAACACTCACACCTTCACATACAGATACGAACCCGCATCATATCTGTACACTGGATTGCCTTTTTGATAGTAGAGGTTGCCGTTTTTATCGAGGCTGAGCCATAACATGACTTGCGTACCAGAGGGGAGGCGGAGGGGATAGGCCCAGTGGTTGAGCGAGTTGGTGCCGGTGACGCCGAAGAGCCAGGAGCCATTGTCGTCGTTGATAGTGTTGGGCGTGAGTTGGCTGCACGAGAGCGAGTTGTCGTCGTGGGTGTTGTCCACTTGCAGGTCACAGGCGCTCATGGTCATGCCGTTGAGCGAGGCGGCGGGGTCGGCATAGGGATAGGTGCCGAAGTTGGCAACTTTTTTACGCGCCAGCATTGCTTGTGCCCAGACCCAGGAGCCGACTTTGACGGACAATGTTGTTTGCACATTGAGATATATCTGTGTGCCGGGAGCCAGTTGCACAGTCAGTAGACAACCATTGGAACAATCTATGCCCGATTGCTGTGGAGTAACGATGGGAATGACTGGCGTGGGCAATACTTGCTGCGGTGAGGTCGGCACAACTTTGAGAACGAGACCGCCAAAAGCCACCAGAGGATAGTGCGGCGAAAGCGTCAGAACCATGCCAGCTTGCAGGTTATGGCAATCCTGACCAATTGAGGCATCGAGTGCCTTAATTGTTTCGGGTTGCGCATCGCTGAATATCGTTCCCGCGTCCGCCATGTGCATCTGATAGGCGAGAATCTCATCACAGGAATCACCAGCCTGCACGGTATAGAGTATTGAACCAACCTGGGGCAATATCGTGGGAAAGGATGGGTGCGGCGTAGGTGCTGGCGGCGCTGGAGTGCCGGAAGCCTTATAGATAAAGTTGGTTAGAGCAGGCAAAACATTTTTTCCAGCATGCGTACCAAAGTAGAAAGCCGGAATAGCAAAAAGAAGCAGGATAGGGATGAGTAACAACAATCGCCACGGGATGGCGTGTAGAATGGTGCGAATATTTTGCGCAGGTGTGCTGCGTGAGTGAAATCGGCGAGCCATAGTTAGCTCTCCCCGCTCTCTATAAAAGTTTTACCGTGCATATTATAACAAGATAGCAGACAAATTACCATCGAAAAAACCCAATATAGTGATTAAGGATTGCCGACATCATAGCCCTGTAGTCCTGAATTACCTTGAAATGATGCCGTTTGTCATCACTTACGCTATACTGTAAATAAAACACCATGATACATAGAGATAGAAAGGAACATATACCCCATGATCAATGTCCCAAAGGTTCTTGTCGTAGATGATAGTGCCACATCTTCATTATTTATCAGCCAGGCTTTACGAAACGCAGGTTATGAAGTAGTTACCGCTGCTAATGGACGCGATGGTATTCACAAAGCGATGCAGGAACGTCCCCATTGCCTTATCCTGGATGTGGTATTACCAGAAATGAGCGGGTTTGGCGTATGCCGCCAGTTACGCGCTCTCGACCCCGAACGCAACCTTTCTATCATCATGGTGAGCAGCAAAAATACGCACATGGACCGGCACTGGGGATTGCGCCAGGGAGCAGACCGCTACCTGCCCAAGCCCTTTTCAGCCGATGTCCTGCTCCATATGGTCAATGAGGTATTGATCGAGCATATGCGTGCGCGTGCGTAGGTTCCTGACACGAATTAACAAAAAACAGGAGTCATCCCGAAATGCTGGTATTCCTTGTTCACAATTCGGGATGTCTCCTGTTTTTTGTTAATTCGCTATCCATACCTGGATAGTGCTACTTGAGGTCTCCGGCGCATCGGTTGAGACAATAAAATTTCCATTGGGCGACCAGGACAGGACACGAATGGCAAACGGGTTTTTGGTGAAGGTGTAATATGTTTTACCAGTTGCTACACTCCACAATTCAATGTGATCTCCTGCGGAGGCAATGCTCTTGCCATCAGGGGACCAGGTAAGATCGGTCAAGCCATACTTATCATTCGGGCCGGCATGTGTCATGAGAACTTTGCCACTGAATGGATTCACTACCTTGACTTTATCGCCAATAATGTAGGCAATGGTTTTGCCATCGGGCGACCAGACAGCCTGACTAAGCTGACGCTGGTTATTCTCATAATCGCGTTTTTTTTGCCCCGTTGCAGCATTCCAAACTTGTGTACTGCCGTCAAAACTCGCGGAGACGATATATTTTCCATCGAGCGACCAGCCTAGAGACCCGACCACATCGGCATTGCCGGTGTATTTCAATACTAATTTGTTCGTTGACGGGTTCCACACCTGCACGCTGTTGCCATACGAGCCGAAAAAGCTGGTTGCCATCAGCGTCCCATCTGGCGACCAGGCCGTCGCCATTGCACCACTACCACCACTCAACATGACTGCTCCTGTTTTTGGAGACAATGAAGCCTGACCGTTGGCAGGGTAGGTGTCCAGCAATTTGCCGGTTGCTGCATTGTATATCTGCACACCCTGGCCTACTGCCACTACTGCAACACGCTTGCCATCAGGGGACCAGACCACTGAGAAGACAGACCCATTGCGTTGCGGACCATAGTTCACAACATTTTTCCCGGTTGTCGCATCCCATGAACGCGCACTCATCGTCGCCTCACCGATACGATTACTGGCGGGCGACCAGGAAAGTCCATAGGCATCTATGCCATCATTCAAACTCACTTTAGTGCTATAGACGATTTTGCCTATCTGCCCTGTTGGATAGGAAGAGGCTGCTGTCGGCGTTGCAGCGACACTTTGCACGCCGCTGCTGCCGCTCCCAGTCGTCGTGTTGTTATGACGTGCAGCATTGAAGATAATCGCCATGCCGCCAACCAGTGCTACTACAAAAATGACAGCGGCCAGTGTGCTGAGGCGCTGGACCACCGTATGGGATTTCCGAGGTAATGCCTTATTGTTGTATGTTGTATGTGAATCGTGCATAGGAATAACCTTGCCTTTCTCTTTCTTATGTGAAGAAGGTGTTGCATGTGCAATGCGGCCCCAGATACGATTAAGCGCCTCTTGCTCTTGCCGGTAATAGTTGTGCAAATGGGCTAGAGCTTCGGTATCGGCTGGCTCGCCTTCTCTATGCTGTCTCACACGCTCAATTTGCCGATCTACCTCTTCGGGAGTAAAAAAGTCATCCTGGTAAGTCATATTGCTATTCCTCCCTCCTGCGACGATAGATTCGGCGCAAAAGATTTAAGCTGCGTGAAAGCGTGACGCGCACAGAGTTTTCCTGTTTTCCCAGCCTGTTTGCTATCTCACCACAAGATAGCTCTTGACCAAAACGCAACCGTAAGATTTCCTGTTGAAGCGCAGGCAGGCTTCGCAAATGCGCATGCAATGCAATGTAATCTTCTTGCCGCACAGCGGCATATTCCGGGCTGTGTGTTTCATCTTCAAAGAGACTGTCAGCTACCTTTTCAATAGCCACGCTCTGACGAAATTTCGAGCGCCGGTACGTATCTATGATCTTGTTGTGGGCAACGCGCCAGAGCCACAATTGCTGCGCTTTCTCTAGCAGCATGCCAAACCTTGTATTTTCAAGAGCAGCTAAAAATACTTCCACTACGATATCTTCCGCGTCTTGCTGTGAGGTGGTATGCATCTGCACATAGGTAAGCATCGCCTGTGCATATGTGTTGTACAGATGAGCAATTTCGGACTCCTCCAGCTCATGCATATGTATGTGCATCAATTTCCCCATCTCTGTTTGAGTACTCATTATACATATCGTTTTAGGCATGAAAACATTACAATAAGCAGGATGTTTTGCAGGATGACGCATAAATGCGCAACGCCGGATCCAATTGGATCCGGCGTTGCGCATTTATGCGTCATCCTGCAAAACACGCCTTTACCGTCCGCCCATGGTAAGAGCCATGATGGCGTTCTGTACGTGCATGCGGTTCTCGGCCTGATCGTAGACGACGGATTGCGGGCCGTCTATCACGGCGTCGGTGACTTCGACGCCACGGTCGGCGGGAAGGCAATGCATGTAGATGGCATCCTCTTTTGCCAGGGACATACGGCGTTCGTCGCAAATCCAGCTTTCATATTGGTGAATCGTCTCAACCATCTGCGATTGGTCGCTCATGGTCACAAGCGGCCCCCAGCTTTTGGGATAAACGATATCAGCCCCGACAAAGGCCTCGTCCATGTCATGCACGATTTTGAAACTGCCACCGGTCTGGCGGGCGTTGTTGGTGGCGTTATCAAGAATCTCCGGCATCAACGCGAACTCCGGAGGGTGCGCCAGCGTGACATCTGCGCCAAATTGCGTGAAAAGCTCGATGACCGATTGCGGCAAGGAGAGCGGCTTGGTATAAGATTTGGCGTAGGCCCAGGACATGACAACTTTTTTGCCACGCAAGTCGCCTTTTTTCTCAATGCAGGTCATCAGGTCAGCCATCGCCTGACAGGGGTGGTAGATATCGCATTGCATATTAATCACCGGTATACGCGCATGCTCCGCCACATCACGCAAATATTTGTTGCCGTCACCCCAATCGCAGTGACGAATGGCGATGCCATGCCCGTAGGAGGAGAGAATTTTGCCAATCTCTTTGGGTGTGTCGCCATGTGAAATTTGCATTTTATCTGGCTCAAGGAAAATAGCATGTCCACCCAGGCGCGTCATGCCAGCCTCAAACGAGTTGCGTGTACGGGTCGAGGAAAAGAAAAAAAGCATAAACAATGTTTTATCTTCCAGTAAACGAGTGGGCAGGTCTAAACCCCATTTCATTTTGAGGTCGAAGGCGAGGTGCAGTACCGTCTCCAATTCCTCTTTCGTCCACTCTTGCGTACTGATGAAATCTCGCCCACGTAAATTGGTTTTCATATAAATAATTCCTTTCTATTAGTGCAAAGAGGACGACGGACGCCCGCAAGGGACCCCACACCGCCTCCACCCAACCCCCGTCCCTACTATGTCCGGGAGCGGGAGTCGGGTTATGCTGGTACAATCCATGTTCCCGTTTGACCGGCTAACGCTTTGTCAATGGTTTCAGGCATGGTAATCAAAGCAGCCTTTCCGCCGCGCTCAAGGTATTGAATGCAAGCGAGCATCTTTGGCCCCATGCTGCCCTTCGCGAAATGGCCTTCGTCGTAGTAGCGTCTGGCCTCGTCCAACGTAATTCTGTCCAGGTCTTGCTGGTTCGGCTTGCGAAAATTGAGCGAGACTTTTTCGACAGAGGTAGAGATAAGCAACAAGTCGGCATGCAAGCGCGTTGCCAACAGGCTTGAGGCAAGGTCTTTGTCTATAACACCTTCAACGCCTGAGAGATTGCCCACGCTGTCACGCACAACGGGAATACCACCACCACCGACAGCAACTACGATGAAACCGCTTTTGATGAGGGTGTCTATCACATCGCGCTCGATAATTTCCTGTGGCTGCGGCGATGAAACGACGCGCCGCCAACCACGCCCGGCGTCCTCGACCATCGTCCAACCCTCCTGCTCCATCTTTCGACGTGCGTCCTCCTCTTTATAGAAGGAGCCAATGGGTTTGGAGGGATTGCGCATAGCGGGGTCGTCACCAACTACCAGGACTTGCGTTACCACCGTCACACATTGGCGATGAATGTCGCGGCGCAAAAATTCGTTGTGCATCGCTTGCTGAATCATATAGCCTATCGCCCCCTGCGTATCCGCGCCGCACGTATCGAGCGGCACAGGATGCAGCACCCCGCGACTATATTCTGAACGCAACAAAATAAAGCCAACTTGCGGCCCGTTGCCGTGCGTGATGACGACGTTCCAACCTTGCGCAATCATCTCGGCAATATGCACCGCTGTCTCACGCACTGCGTTGAACTGGTCCGGCACGGTTTTATGGTTCTCATCTTTGATCAGAGAATTGCCGCCAATAGCGACCACAGCAAGCTTACTCATCTTTCTATTCCTCAATTACCGTAGGGGCCGATTTATCATGCCCATCGCCGATTTATCGGCTTTCTCCTTGCCGATAAATCGGCGATGGGCACGATAAATCGGCCCCCACGGATTTTGTCATAGCCGTCATAGTTGTGAAAATGAAGCATTTGCACCTCAACAATTACCGCTTGTCCAGGAAAAGCGGGAGCATGGCGTAGAAATCCGCGCATTGCGCAACTTCGGCGGCGGGAACCTGATCCAGCACGGTATGCGCCCAATGCTCTTCGCCGGGGCCGAAACCAATAGCTGGTATGCCTGCTTTGCCCATCCAATAGGTGGCGTTGGTGGAGAATACCCACTTGCCCGTTTTCGCCGGTCGCCCATAACATTGTTCAAAGGTCGTTTTCCCCGCCTGCACATAGGGATCATTCTCGGGCAATGCCCAGGCCGGGAAAATTTTCTCCACCGGGAAGGTAAAACCGGTGTAGCTCGGCTCCTCATACATAGGTATGGTAATCTCGGCAAGATGCGCGTTGGGTAAAGCGTTCAGCTCGTTCAGCACGACCTCTCGCGTCTCGGCAGGATACATACGCCGGTCGAGGTAGAGATCGCACTGGTCAGGTACAGCATTGAGTGAAGCAGTGCGAGTGCTGATATTGGTCACAGTGATGGAACCGGGGCCGAGAAATGGGTCAGGGCGACTCTTTAGCTCCTCGTGTAACCGCTCCACACCCTGAATAAAGGGAATGGCTTTATAGAGCGCGTTATCGCCGCGTTCTGGTGCGCTGGCATGGCAACTTTTGCCCTTGAAGGTGACGCTAATTTCGGTGCGCCCGCGATGCCCACGGTAAATCTCCATGTTGGTTGATTCGCCAATCACCACGTAGTCGGGACGAATGCCCTCGTGTTCGACAAGCGTATTGCCAGAGATGCCATCACACCACTCCTCCATGTTGCCGAAATAATAGAGCGTCCAATCCTTCGCGAGACCTAGCTTTTTGAGTGCCGCCAGCGCGTAAATCATGGGCGGCGTCGAGCATTTTTCGTCGCCTGCGCCCAGTCCATAGATAATACCGTTCTCCATCTTGCCTTTGAATGGGTCCCATTGCCATTGGCTCGCGTCGGCAATGCTCACCGTGTCAATATGGCTATCGTAGAGTAATGTGCGCGGCCCGTCGCCTATACGCCCCAGGATATTGCCCATCGCATCACGGCGCACCTCGTCAAAGCCGAGGTCAGCCATTCGCGCCCCTATAGCGTCTCCAATCGGGCCAAGTTGGCTATCGAAACTGGGGATAGCGACAAGCTCACGCAGGAACTGAATCATGGTGTCATGGTGCTGTGCCAGTTCCCGTTGCACGGCAATTTGTGTCTCATGGATGTTCATACTTCCTCATTCCTTTTCTGAGTAACGTTCATACAATGCCTCTATATTCACTTGAAAACAAGAAATGTGTGTAATCAACATGTATGTTACATACGTTGCCATAATGCCGACGAAAATTCCCGCGCTCGCGCATGTATACGCGCCTCATCAAGGGTCAGCAACTGGCGATTGCACATCAACCAGCGCCCGGCAACCATCGTTGAATTGACTTGCTGTCCATCCAGACCAAAAATGAGGTGCCACGGGAAATTAGCGCCATTCATGGGCGTTGGCGGCACGTAATCAAGCAACACGATATCGGCGGCAGCACCTACCTGCAATGTCCCAACAATAGGAAAATTCGCGCAAAAAGGGCTGAACACCTGCTGAATAATGTGGGCATTCTCCGAAAAAGCCATCTTCAATACGAGATCGGCAGGCATAGCTCGCGGGTCGCCCAGGGCGAATTTGTGCAACAGATAGGCCACCTTCATCTCTTGCAACATGTTCATGCTAAAGCCATCGTTGCCCAGGCCGACATGCACACCCGCGTGTACCATCGCTTCGACAGGAGCGCGACCTACGGCGTTGTTCATATTGGAGCGCGGGTTATGCACGCTGCTGGTCTGTGTTGCCGCCAACAATCCAATTTCGCCGCTATTGACATGCACGCAATGGGCGGCGATAGAACGCGGGCCAAGAATATGATCATTGGCTAAACGGTCTGCCACACGCATCCCATAGCGTGCTATGCTATCGGTCTCATCTGAGCTATCTTCCGCGACATGGATATGGAAACCAACACCGAGACTTGCGCCAGCAGCAGCACATTGCTCAAGCGTGGCAGAGCTGAGCGTAAACGAGGCGTGCAAACCATAGCTGGCAGCTAGCAGCCCAGCCTCCGCCTGCTGTTTACGTTCAGTACGTAAGGCCCGGATAAAGCGTTCATTTTCGCGCATACCCGCCTCTGTTACCGCCTGACCATCACGATCAGAGACTTCATAAGCAAGACAGGCACGGATACCCGCTTGCTCTACAACATCGGCGATGACATCCAGGCTGCCATCAACGGCATTAGGGCTGGCATGATGGTCAACAACACAGGTCGTGCCATGCCGTATAGCATCGGCCATATATATTTCGGCACTGGCACGAGTATCCTCCAGCGTCAGGAGCTTATCAAGTCGCCACCAGAGCCGCTCAAGGATTTCAAGGAAGTTGCGTGGTGGCTCGCCAAGAATAGCCATACCCCGCGCAAACGCACTATAAAAATGAGTGTGCGTACAAAGGAAGCCGGGCATAATCAAGCCAGCGTTGGCATTCAAATAGTCAGCTTCGGGATAGCGCTGACGCAACACGCTATCCAACCCGATATCAGCAATACATCCATCGTGTACTAGAACGCCACCCTGCTCGATCTGTTGATTATTAGCATTCAGCGTGACAACGGTGCCATTGCCTATGAGGATATCTGACATGGAATGCCTCCTACTTGTTTCGATCTTTCTCCACGACTTCCATTACCACTTCCATACCCGCCTGTCCCTTCGCAATTGGCACAACATTGCCAGCCGCTCCTGCAACAGCATCAATGCTTTTGAGGCCACTGCCGGTGACAAGCAAGACAACTCGTTCATCGTGAGCAATTTTGCCTTCTGCGAGCAGACGGAGCAGACCGGCATAGCTGGCAGCACCAGAGGGTTCGGCGAAAACTCCTGTGAAACAGGCAAGCTCTTTTTCCGCAACCAGTATTTCCTCGTCTGAAACGGTAATACCAGTGCCGCCACTGGCGCGAATATGGCGAACTGCCATCGCGCCGTTGCGAGGCAAGCCCACAGAAATACCATCGGCAATGGTCTGTGCGGGATAAGGATGCACAACGCCATCGCTTTCCAACGCCCTGACTATCGCTGGCGAGCCTTCGGCCTGTACCGCTATCAGGCGTGGAATACGATCAATCATGCCCAGGTTGTAGAAGTCATCAAAGCCCCGATAGACGCCGCTGATGATACAACCATCGCCTGTTGGAACAAGGATGGTATCGGGAACATGCCAGTTAAGTTGCTCGGCAATTTCCAGCCCAACCGTCTTTTTACCCTCCACAAGATATGGATTGTAGCCAGTGTTGCGATTGTACCAGCCAAAATTGTTACAGGCTTCGATGCACATATCAAAGGCGTCATCGTAGCTCCCCTGCACGGCAAAAACGGTAGCACCGCACATCAGCAATTGCACGATTTTGGCACGCGGCGCATTGTGCGGCACGAAGATATAGCAAGGCAATCCGACTGAGGCCGCCTGCACCGCCAGCGATGAGGCGGCGTTGCCAGTTGAGGCACATGCTACTGTCCGTCCTTGAGCAAGTACAACGGCAATAATGCTGGCCCGATCTTTCAACGATGCGCTAGGATTGCGCGTATCATCTTTGAGCCAGAGGTGCGACATACCCAGATGGTTGCGCAAGCGTTCAACGGCATAGAGCGGCGTTCCCCCTACTGCTAATGGCGGTATATTCTTATGGCTATAGGAAATCGGCAGTAAAGCACGATAACGCCAAATCGTTGGGTCTCGCTGCTCGGCCAGTCGTGCGCGACTGATATGTTGTGCTACCTGTTCGTAGTCATAGCGAACTTCGAGGACGCCCAGGGGTCCACAGGCCGGGCAGGCGTACTCGACATCGCCAGGTTGATATGTGGTGCCGCAAAGCACGCATTGCAGACTCGTAATATGGTCGGCTGGCATAAGACACGTCCCTCACAAGTTCATAATTCAACGAGACTCAGACTAGCGAATCACTTCAAGTTTGACTCGTGCCAATTTCGCTCTGTCTGCGTCGCTGATGGGATGTTCGCGGTCGGGGACTTCCATATCGGTGTAGACACCGCAGAGTTCGGTTGAGAAGTAGCGCAGACCGTTGTCATTGACAGTCGTGACAATCATGCCGATGTCGGGATAGCGTGAAGCCACTTTGAGCGCGGCAACGACGTTGCAACCGGACGATATGCCACAGAAAATGCCTTCTTCACGCGCAAGCCTGCGTGCCATCTCAAGGGCTTCATCCGATGTAGTGGTGACAACGCCATCCAGATACTCGACGTGCAAAACCTCCGGGATGAAGCCGTCGCCGATGCCCTCTATTTTGTGCGCACCCCACGAACCGCCCGCGAGAATGTCGCACTCTTCCGGCTCAACAGCAAATATTTTGATGTTGGGATTCTGCTCTTTCAGATATTTCCCCGCACCTGTGATAGTGCCACCCGTTCCCTGAGACAGTACCAACGCGCCGACTTTTCCGTTAGTCTGTTCCCATATTTCGGGGCCAGTCGTGCGATAATGGGCCTCGATATTGTCGGTATTGACAAATTGACCAACTTCCCAATATTTGCCGGGGGCAGCAGCTTTGAGTTCTTTGACTTTCTCAATCACCAGGTCTACATCGCTCTCCGCGCCGGGTGTGAGAACCAGTTCGGCACCATAAGCGCGAATGGTTTTCTTACGCTCGTCGCTCATCCCTTCGGGCATAACGATCACAACGGGGTAGCCTTTCGCGGCACCGACACAGGATGTAGCAATGCCAGTATTGCCAGTGGTTCCCTCGATAATGCTCATTCCAGGTCGCAAGTCGCCACGCCGTTCCGCCTCCGCGACCAGAAACGGCAGAATGCGGTCTTTGACGCTGCCGCTAGGGCTAAAATATTCGATTTTGGCAACGATAGTCGGCTTAGCATTTCCAACGACGCGATGCAAGCGTACCAGCGGCGTCATCGTCGCCGTTTCCAGTATGTTGTCGGCAATCTGTGCGCGACGATTCCAGTCAACCATGAGATTTCGTCCTTCCTGATTACTTTGGTCGTATTGCCTGGGTTATATCCAGCAAGCATTGTGCTGCTAGCAGCACAATGCTTGCTGGATATAACCCAGGCAATACATTATTTTCCATTTTGAGCATGAATAGCTCTTAACACTCTTTCCGGTGTGAGCGGTATCTGGCGAATACGAATGCCGAGGGCGTCGGCGACGGCGTTGGCAACGGCGGGGGCCATGCCATCTATGGGGATTTCGGCGATGGCTTTGGCACCGAAGGGGCCGAAAGGATCGCTGGTCTCCACGATATAGGTCTCCATCTGCGGCATGTCGGGGGCGCTATAGATGCGATAGTCGCTCAGGTTGGTGGTGAGCATGACACCTTTCTGGTCGTAGACCATCTCTTCACAGACGCCGTAGCCGAGAGCTTGCGTTGCGCCGCCTTCGATTTGCCCCTCAGCCATGATGGGATTGATGACGCGCCCGGCATCCACGGCTGATATGGCTTTGAGAACACGCACCACGCCCGTCTCGGTATCTACCTCGACCTCCGCTCCTTGCGCGGCAAAGGGCGGCGGCGAATTGTAGCTCATCCACGATGCGGTAGACATGATTTGCTGCTGATTCTCGACATGCAGGGAGTGCAATGCAACCTGCGAAACGGTAACAGTTGAACCGTTGGATGCAGTGATAACGCGGTCTTCGATCGTCAACGTTTCGGGATTGGCCTTTAACATGTGCCCAGCGACATCAAGCATCTGCGAACGCACTTGCTCGGCGGCTTTTTTGGTTGCGCCGCCGCTGATATAGGTGGTAGAGGAGGCATAGGCACCGGTATCAAAAGGCGTGAAATCGGTATCGGATGAGTGCATGATGATATCTTCCATGCGCACACCCAACACTTCGGCGGCAATCTGAGCCAGCACGGTATCTGAACCTGTACCAATATCGGTTGCGCCTACCATGACGTTGAACGAGCCATCGTCATTGAGCTTGATGCTGGCTCCGCCCATATCCAGACCGGGGATTGCGGTTCCATGCATGGCGAGCGATACGCCGACACCGCGCCGAAAACGTCCATTGCCACCTTTGCCACGCTTCTCCTGCCAGTGCAACTTCTCTTCGACAATTTGCAAGCATTGAGGAAGGCCGCAACTTTCAATAATCTGGGCATAGCCCTCTTTGCCCTCACCCAGAGCTTTCGCGAGCGGATTTTCATCGCCCTCTTTGAGCCAGTTTTTGCGCCGCAATTCAAGCGCGTCCATGCCCAATTGTTTCGCTACCTCGTCAATATGGCTCTCTAGGGCGAAAAAGCCCTGTGGGACGCCATAGCCACGGAAGGCTCCGGCGGGCGGCAGGTTCGTGTAGACAACCTCCGCGACAAAACGGATATTTGGGCAGGGATAGATTGGCAGCGTTTTCGAGCCAGTATTGCTTTGTACGGTCATCGAGTGTGTACCATACGCGCCGGTGTTGGCAAGCACCGTCATCTGATTGGCAATAATGGTGCCGTCGCGTTTGACACCCGTTTTCATGCGCAAAATCTGCGGGTGGCGCGAACGACTGCTACGGAACTCTTCGGCACGGGTCAATTCGAGCCTGACCGGGCGATTCGTTGCTATTGTCAGCAGAGCGCAGATGTCTTCGATCAAGACTTCCTGTTTGACGCCAAAACCACCGCCGATACGCGGTTTGACGACGTGAATCTGGCGCGGCGGCAGACCAATGATGGGCGAAATAATGCGGCGCACATGGTAGGGAACCTGCGTGCTGGTGCGCACTACCAGGCGGTCATCTTCATCCCAGTACGTAATGACAATGTGATTTTCAATGGGGGTCTGCTGCACCTGTGGCACAATGTATTCGCCCTCGACGACCAGATCGGACTCTGCGAAGCCACGCTCTACATCGCCGACTTCGGCTTCCAGATAGGCGGCGACATTGCGCGATGCATCGTGGATACGATATGACTCTGGTTCAGGATGAATACGCGGTGCATTCGCGTCCATAGCGCGGCGCGGGTCAAGAACGGCGGGCAAGACCTCGTACTCGACGTGGATCAAATCAAGCGCCTGTTCGGCTATCTCCGGCGTCTCAGCAGCCACGGCAGCCACGCGGTCGCCGACGAAGCGCACCATGTAATCGAGGCAATACTGGTCGTGCGGCCCCGGTTCGGGCCAGGATTGCCCGGCGGTGGTATAGGGAATACGCGGCACATCTTTGTAGGTCAGAACAGCATGCACACCCGGCAATGCTCTGGCTGCGGACGCATCTATGTCGCGAATAACCGCGTGAGCATGCGGACTGGTCAGCAAACGCCCATAGAGCATATCACGCAATTCGATATCATCCACAAAGGCGGGCCTTCCAGTCACAAGCTTGGCGGCATCCACTTTGCGCTCAGGCTTGCCAACAACGCTCAGATCGGTTTTGGTCGAAGTTTCTACAAGCGTTGCAACGCCGCCTTTGGATACATCGTTTGACGAGGGTGTGAGCGGCGTACTGGATGTGGAGTCAGCATTTGAAGCACCGTATTCGGCATGCTCTAAGGGAGAACGACCGGGGTCCCAGGGTTTCGCGTTTTTATCACTGCCGGGTTTGCTGATTGGCACGACCGTCTCACCTCGTAACAGGGCTGCCGTTCGCAAAATGGCTTGAACCGGCTTGACATAGCCAGTACAACGGCAGAGGTTGCCCGAAATAGCGTCGCGTACCTCGGCTTCGGTTGGATTGGCATTCTCTTGCAACAGTGCATACGCGGAAAGCACCATACCAGGCGTGCAGAAACCACACTGAATGGCTCCGGTATCTATAAATGCCTCCTGCAACGGGTGCAATTTGCGAGCATTACCCAGACTCTCGACGGTAGTGAGCGTACAACCACCGGCTTGAGCGGCGAGCATAACACATGCAGGGCGCGGCACACCGTCTACGAGAACAGTACATGCACCACATTCTCCCGTTTCACAACCATGCTTAACGCTGAAATAGCCCTCGCGACGCAGTACCGTCATGAGCGATTCGTTAGGGGCGGCATCCAGACTTTTGATGACCCCGTTGATACGTAGTTCAAGTTCCATAGCTTACTTGCTCCCTTCCGACGAAGCCATGCCACCGCGCAACGCATTGTTGGTGGCTTCCTCTAGCGCACGATAGGCCATACTGGTACCGCTTACCCGGCGATAATCGGCACTGGCACGAAAATCAGACGACGGGCGAAAATCGGCCATGCCGGATTGCACAACTGACTTAATTTGCCGGCTCCACGCTTCAGTCGTAGCAATCGGCTGCCCCTCAAGTTGCCTTTCAATCGCAAATATGCGCTGGACATCCATGTTCACACCACCGAACGCGAGGCGCACCCGCTGGTACACGCCATTCGTGACTTGCACGAGCGCGGCAACATTTAGCAGCGCCACATCGGTAGGTGTACGCCCCACACGCATAAACGCTGCACCGGTAGCAGCACCCGGACGCGGCACAAGCACCTCGATCATCAATTCGCTGGGGCGACGATCCATAGCTAAGGAACTCAATGCTATGTGGCGTTCTTGCTTTCCTTTGAAGGTGACACCGGACAGCGCCAATCCTGGCCGCTCAAACGTGCCACCACTGAGATTGACCTGCGTTTTTGAGGCGGAACGCACCACGACTTCGGTATCTAGAACGGCAAGAGCCGTTAGCAAATCAGCCTGTGAAGCTGTACCAGCACCAAGCGTGCCACCTATGGTGGCACTATTGCGAATGAGCCGCGAAAAGGACGAAGCTAACGCCGCTTGTACCAGTATTCCTCCTGCAAATTCTTGCAGTATAGGTGACTCGGCTATGCTTTGCAGAGTTGTCATTGCGCCAATATGAACACCACGGGCATCTTCAGTAATGTAGCTCAGTTCGAGGTCGCGCAAGTCTACCACGGACTGAATACTGTCGTCGCGATGCCCAAGTAAATAGGTGCCTCCCGCCAATGGCACAGTTTTTATGTCCGTGCGAGACAACAGCAGGAGCGCATCATCAATTTGCTCTGCCCAGTGATATTCCATTACATTCAGTAACATGTTGTTTATCCCTTATCTACCTGTCAGAATCAGCCCTGTAACGGGACGAGTGTAAACGTCTCAACATCAATCAATCCCTGGTCAGTCAGCTTGAGCGACGGAATGACAGAGAGCGAGAGAAAACTGAGCGTCATGCATGGATGTTCAAGCGTACAACCCAGTTCGGCTGCTGCGGCATCAAGTGCGCGTAGTTGTTGCACTAATTCGCTGGCTGGCAACGGCGAAACAAGGCCGCCATAGGGCAACGGCACGCTGGCACGCACCTCGCCATCAACGACACAGGCGAAACCGCCGCCCATCTCTTCAAGCTTTCGAGCAGCTGTGAGTATGTCGCGATCATTCGCCCCGGCGATGACGAGATTATGAGCGTCGTGCGCCACACTGGAAGCAATTGCACCTTTGCGCAAGCCAAAGCCTTCGACCAGTCCGAGACCAACTCGCCCACTGGCATGATGACGCTCGATAACCACTAATTTCAGCAGGTCACGTGCCGGGTCGGCGACTATCTCGCCATTGCGAATGGGAGCCTCTAACTGTAGACGTTTCGTTGTAATTTGTCCTGGCTCAATACCCACCACTTCAACTATGCCAGCTTTGCCTGGCATACGAAAGTCAGCTTCACGAATATCGCCGATATGGACGGTGCCGGTAACACCACTGACAGTGGGCGAAGACACCTCCACAAGCAAAGAGCCGTTCTGCGCCACCAACGCACCGTCTTTGTAAACCGACTCGACTTTGAACGTGTTCAAGTCATCCAAGACCACAAGATCGGCGACAAAACCAGGGGCAATCGCGCCCCGGTCGTAGAGGCGGAAATATTGCGCGGTATTATAGGAGGCAAGGCGTATAGCTTCAACAGGGTCAAGACCCAGTTCGATGGCACGGCGCACTATCGAGTCCATATGCCCACGAGTGGTCAAATCCTGCGTATCGCGGTCATCAGTCACAAAAAAGACACGGGGCGGGTGTAGTTCTTGCACGAGAGGTAGCAGCGTATCGAGGTTGCGAGCCGCAGAACCTTCACGAATCATCAGCCACATTCCCAGGCGAATACGCTGGCGTGCCTCGTCCAGCGTCGTACATTCGTGATCGGACATGACACCGGCGGTGGCGTACGCACACAGGTCGTTGTTATGCAGACCGGGAGCGTGACCATCTACAACCAGCCCGTGCCGCTGCGTAGCAACAATTTTGGCAAGCACTTGCTCATCGCCGTGTAATACTCCCGGCATATTCATCATCTCGGCAAGGCCCAGCACGCGCTCGTCTTCCAGCAACGGCAACAGGTCGTCGGCAGTCAGCACACAATAGGGGCTTTCATACGATGAAGCGGGTACACACGATGAAAGCATGACATACGCGGAAAGTGGCAGACCACGCCCAGCTTCGAGAACATAGCGGATTCCTGCTACACCCAGCACATTGGCGAATTCATGCGGGTCAAGCATCACTGCCGTCACACCTCGCGGCACCACAAGGCGCGTAAATTCCGCGAGTACCAGCATGGTACTCTCAATATGCATATGACCATCAATCAGGCCAGGAGCAAGCCAGCGTCCCTGCAAATCGCGCTCCTCGCGTCCCTGATACCTCTGACTATCAGAGCTGGCAGTGCTGATTCCAACTACCAGTCCATCAGCAATAGCAACATCTGCCTGATAACATTCGCCGCTGCACACGTTGACCAGTCGTGCGTTGCGCAGCACGAGATCAGCGGGGATATTGCCACGCGCAATCTGAATGCGGCGTTGAAGTCCATCCATAGAAAATCCCTTCCATTGACTCCGAAAAATATTTGCTCCACGTTTCGGGTTAGTATTTGAATATGGTATCAGAAACATGCCGAAGAGTCGAGTATACAGGGCTTTTCGGGTATCAGCAGGTGCTGCAATTCTGCTATTGGTATTCAGTATACTCTTTTGTGCCAGTTTTTGGAACGCTTTTCCATCTAGCGGAACAAAACAACCTCCATTTTTTTATCAAGCGCGGAACCAGGACAGCGGCGAGGAGAACATTCCTACTCTACACGCAAATACGAGTAATTGTGTAGAGTAGGGTTATTCCCCTCGCCGCTGTCCTGGTCTGGCAAAAATCTCATACTCATATTCTCGCCAAATAAAAACCTCATCTTCCATCTTTCTGCTGTCATGCAGTATACTTTAACCAGCATACTATCAGGAGTATCTCTACGTTGACAGCAAGGAAGGGACAGACAATGAGCAATTTTGGTACAATGTTGGTGAGGTTGACAGCACTGGCTGGCGGCGCGGTCATTGGCGCACTCTTATCAAGAATGTATGATGAGGCGCTGACAAAACGAGCCGAGGAGCGGTCAATGCGTGACAAAACTCGCTATGCGCAGGGACTGGCAGCAATGCAGGATGAACCCGGGGCATAAATTTTGACGAATGATGAGGAATAACGAACGATGACAACACAACCGAACGCGATGACTGCGGGCGAAAGAGTGCATGCCGCGTTAAAAGGGGAACCGGTAGACCGTGTACCGCTTTGTTTCTGGCACCACTTCAAACCGGAGGGTTCAGGAACACGACTGGCACAGATGACGATGGAATTTTTCCGCACGAAATTCGATCTGGATATCGTGAAAATCATGCCAGACCTGCCTTATCCCAACCCGCAGGCATACCAGTGGAGCATGGTACCAGCGTTGGGACTTGATACGCCCAATTTCCAGCAGCAGTTGATTTGCATTCACGAGCTACGCAACCAACTGGGCGCAGATTATCCGCTTATTGTGACACAGTTCAGCCCATTGACGCTCGCACGGCGCTTTCTGGGCAAAGATGCGATGATGGAGCAAGCGCGACAGGATTTTCCCCATTTCGTGGAAGGATTAGCAACCGTTGCCGGTAATCTGCGCGAATTGATGCGGGCCGAGATTGACGCGGGAGCCAGCGGCATCTTTTTCTCGTGCATGGGCGCAACCAATGCCGATTTTACACCCGAGGAATATGCGCGTATCGGGCGTCCCTTTGATCTGATGGCGCTGGAGGGTGCGCAAAACGGTTGGCTTAACATCGTTCATGTGCATGCTGAACCCAGCCAGGATGGCGATGAAATCTACTTCAACGATTTCGCGGACTATCCTGTTGCCGCCATCAGTTGGAGCGACCGCCTCACCGGCCCCAGCCTGAGCGAGGCGCTGACCATGACCGATAAATGCCTCATGGGCGGTCTTTACGAACGCGGTCCCCTCACGCACGGCGGCGAAACCGAGCTAGACAACGAAATTATGGGAGCCGTCACCCAGACCAAAGGCCGTCACCTCATCCTCGCCAATGGCTGTTCTATTCCTGACGACAACCCGGAAGAATGGCTACACCTGGCAAGACAGTTGGTAGATCGGTTGCGATAAGGATTGTTGAGGTCAGAGCATTTTTATACTGTTCTGGCCTCTCAATTTGTCATTCACAAAAATTGAAAGTCCGAACTCAATGATCAAACTTATTTCGTGGAATGTACGCAAAGTTGGTGAAAAAATTGCTGCCCGGCAAGCGGAGGCACTCTGTAAATTGCCCAGGTGGTGAAATTGACCTCTATAATGTGTATATTACCCCTTTCAACCATAAAGAACGAACTCTTACCGGAGAGCGCAAGTTGTATCCCTGGCTCAAATTTGACTTGCTTTCAGGTATCTACCAGACTCTTTCTGCTCCAACTGATAGACCTCGTGTCCTCTGTGGCGATTTTAATACACCACGAGAGGAAATGCCCGATGGAACAATTATTACATGGGGATATAGCGGAAGGAATGGGAAATATTTTCTTACTCCCGCCGGTCAGTATCAGCATGAAGTAGAGCATAACATCCTGTATGGGCTTGGAGAACATTGCGGTATGCCCGATGCGTATCGTCGCTTTCATGGGTATGGTACGTGTGACGCTGACGAGGGAGGCATGGAGTTGGCAGACGCACACCGGCAAAAAGTACCGCTTCGATCACATTTTTGCCTCAAAGACATTGTGCGTACAGGGCATCCAATATTTGCACAACATACGCCAACGTAACTTGAGCGATCACACTCCTCTTGAAGTGGTTTTCGCGGTAGAAAACGTACTGCAAGCGGATAGGGTGTTGTAAAAAGAATAGTCACTCATACTCAGAAACAGCTATACCCGTGACTAACCACACGTGTGTCCACTCAGTGGAAAACCGCCCCCCTTGCACCTCTGGCCTGATATGATACCATGAGAACAGATGGAACAATCCACTAGTAGGGAAGCATTATTGTGCGTGAACTTTTTCAGCAGCTGGTACAGAGCATGGAGCGCGGCGAAACCGTGGCGATGGCAACCATTATCCGGCGTAAGGGGTCAGTACCGCGTGAGGTCGGGGCCAAAATGCTGGTGCATCGTGGTGGGAAGATCAGCGGCACAGTGGGGGGTGGTTGCGGCGAGGCCGAGGTCTGGCGCAGTGCCCTCAACGTGATTGATACCAGACACCCGACCACTGTACAGGTAGATTTGACCGAGGATATCGCGATGGAAAGCCAGGGGGTATGCGGTGGCATCTTCGATGTCTTCATTCAACCCTGGCACGATATCTCTTTGAGTGAACAACCGGGTATGCAGAATACAGCCGCCGCTGTTCATACGGCTTTAGAGGGCGAGCGGGCGATTGTTTTGCTCACAATTGTTGCCACTTCTGGCGCATGGCGTTCTAGTATAGGGCAACAAATGCAGGTACATGAACATGGCGAAACGCAGGGCGAACTGGTACTTCCCGATGCTCCTTCTGAACTCACAGCACAGCTAGTACGGGCAGCACAACAATCCATCGAGTCTGGCAAGCCGCAGATTGAAAAAATATGCGGCGCTCCCGGTTCCTGGGCAGAGATTTTTGTTGAGCCGTTTATTCCGCCTCCGGTGCTGCTTATTGCTGGTGCAGGTCATATTGCTCAACCACTTGCCGCCGTTGCCTCCCTGATGAATTTTTCCGTCAGCGTCACCGATGATCGTGCTTCGTTCGCGAATCGTGAACGTTTTCCTGGTGCGAAGCAACTGCTGGTGGGCGATATCGAGAACACTCTACGCGACTATCCCATTACGCCGCGCACGCATGTTGTGCTGGTTACTCGCGCTCATTCGCACGACGTGCAAGGTTTGCGTGCGATTATAGACTCACCGGCAGCCTACATCGGCATGATTGGCAGCCAGCGCCGCGTCTGGGCTGTTTTCAAATTGCTTCACGAAGGCGGGATGCCAAGTGAGAAACTGCTGCGCGTGCGAGCGCCCATTGGCCTCGATCTGGGCGGTTCCACTCCTGAAGAAATCGCGCTCGGTATCATGGCGGAGATTACACTGTTGCGCCGCAACGGGACAGGTATAGCTATGTCTGATCCATTACGCGCTCGCTTTGCGGAACGTTTGCGTCGCATGGATAATTTGTAAGATTCACTATAGCGCGAAAGAACGTGAATACTTAGCGTTCCATCATTCTTTCGAGTCTAGCCTTGATAGAAGGCCACTCACTCTCGATAACACTGTAGTAAACCGAGTGACGATAAGAACCGTCGGGCATTATCATATGATTACGCAGTACCCCCTCTTTGACTGCCCCCAAACGCTCAATGGCTCGCTGGGATCGCGTATTGAGATGATGCGTTTTGAATTGCACGCGGATTGCGCTCATATCCTCAAAGGCATGACGCAAGAGCAGGTATTTACATTCGGTATTAATGCCACTCCGTTGCGCGGAGGGGGTAAGCCAGGTCCAACCAATTTCTAAGCCATAATCGTGGGGCATTATTGACAGATAGCGTGTTTCACCTACGACACAATTGTGGTCAAGACTGGTGATGATGAAGGGGAGGCAGATGCCTTCGCTCTGTTTCTGAAGAATAGAGGCGATAAGGTGTTCCATCTCCAGAAGTGAACGAGGTTGCTTGACAGGTATATAGGTCCATATCGCAGGGTCCTGGCTTGCGTCGTATAATTCACTGGCATATTCCATGCGCAATGGTTCCAGCCGCACAAGACTTCCTTGTAACGTAACTGGCTCGATGTTCATCATAGATAGTTAGCCTTTCATTGAACCTTTATTAACGTCCAGTGTAACACAGTTCCAGGAGAACAGTGAGTACCAATTTGATTGAATGGTGGGCAGCCAAGATGTGTTTTCTCGGGTCAATGTTTTTGTGGGTAGAAAATACCGCTCAACGTATCTTACGGTTTTTCAATGGCAATCCTAAACTGAGAAATCTCTGAATAAGAGCAGTCTCAACGGCCAGGCGTTCACGTTTAGAAGAGGGCGCAGGGATATCCACAATCACTATTTCTGACTTCGGCCAGCCACGACCACCGGTGTTACGGCTGCGCATCCCCTTCGCAGTTTCTCCAATACGATATTCACCCGTACTCTCATCGTACGTGATATACACGGTTGGACCAAACCTCGGCATACTCTCTTTCCTTTCAATGATACCCGATGATACTCTCAATACTCTCGCCAGCAGGTTGCCACTTCCCCGTCTTGCAGGAACAAGCAAACGGTCTCAAGATGCGGCTCATGCATTCATCCCCAGTACAATCCATCCGGCGATCTGTCCGGCACCACATCGTAGCAATTCTTCGCTTAACCATCCCTCTTGTGCTATTTCACATAAATTACGGATGATCGATACGATACTTTCTTCACTCACGGGAAGCTCCTACTTGAAGCGAAAACCACCACCATATAAGCCCCCATCTAGTCCGGTCTGGAAATCCTGTTGAATCTCGACTGCGTGCGTCACGATAGCCCCTGTTGTGACACTCTTCTGTTGCGGCATTGTCTATCCCTCTCTTAGCTAAACTGTTCATAATAGACGAATTATTATATTTAGAACATTTAGAAACACTTTAGCATATGATGTACGACTTATCAAGTCTGTATACTTGTTCCATGCCTTGACCAGAATGTACGAGATTGGTATACTGGTTAAAATATACGTTTTGGAGCTAGAACCATGCAGAAGCATCCATCAGACAAGGAGAGAGACGTACTCACTGTTGAAGAAATCGCAGAAGATCTACGAGTCAGTGCGGGGACAGTCAGACGTTGGATTAGGGGTGGGAAATTACCAGCTTTTGGGTTAGGGCAATATCGTATCAGACGCGCAGATTATGAAAAATTCCTCAACAAATATCGTACAGGTCAAATTGACTAGATGATGAAGTTTCACTTTCGGAGGCGTTGCGTATGTGCAGTGAGGAGCAGAACAAGCTGTATATAGTGACGCCCTTGATCTACAGGATTAACCGATATTTTGTGCGCTATGAATTGAGTACCGGAAAAGAGGAACTCTATGAGCAAAAATGTGACAGAAGCAACGGGGACGGTACAACGAGGGGTGGGAGCAAACATAGCGGCTATCGAGATAACCGACCTGTGTAAAACATTCGGTTCATTTAAGGCTGTGGACAATCTGACTTTGACCGTCAGGCAAGGGGAAATCTTCGGTTTGCTGGGTCCAAATGGTTCAGGAAAAACGACCACTATCAATATGGTTAGCGGATTAAGTCTACCGACGAGTGGCACAGTGCGAGTGCTGGGTTATGATGTGCGCCACGATGCCCGCAAAGTACGGCAGATACTTGGCTCGGTGCCGCAAGAGACCGCGCTGTACGATGAATTATCGGCCTGGGCCAATATGGATTTCCATGCCGACCTCTTTGGCATACCGCGCAAAGAGAAAAAGGAGCGCATCACGCGCATCTTAGAGTTAGTACAACTGCTAGACCGCAAGAACTCTCGCGTGGGTACGTTCTCCGGTGGGATGAAACGCCGCCTCGCGCTTGGGCGTGCGCTGCTGCACGAACCACAACTCATCTATCTTGATGAGCCAACATTAGGAGTAGATGTGCAGGCACGGCGCGTCATCTGGGATTATATTCTCGCGTTGCGCAATCAAGGCAAGACCGTTCTCATCACCACCAACTACCTCGAAGAGGCGCAGGCATTGTGTGAACGTCTAGCAATCATTGACCACGGCAAACTGATAGCGGTAGACACGCCGCAACATCTCAAGCAGACCTATGGCGGCAGCGTGATTGAACTGGAGACCGCGCAATCAATTACCGCCGTCAACGAGATTCGCGCTTTAGAGGGTGTCAAGGAGGTTGTGCAAGACAAGGCGCATTTGAAAATTACCACGGAAGGCACGAGCAACGTTGTGCCACAAATTATCAACATCGCCTCGCAAGAGGGCGACATACGCGATATTTCCGTGCGCGAACCCAACCTTGACGAGATCTTCCTACGATTGACAGGAACAGAACTACGAGATTAGGAGCGTGCTATGGTACAAAGCATTGGCTATACGCTGCGCGTCATCTGGGCTTGCATGAAAAAAGATATCAAATCGGCACTATCGGAGCGTGCATTTACGATTATCGGCGTGTTTTTGCCTCTCAATGTACTTATTCTACTGAGCTTATTTGTGATAGGCGGAGGCCGCGCACCCACCGCAGTCGTCATGAACGATAGCGGCCCTTACGCACAGCAGTTTTATAGCGCGATGGATTCGGCGCATTCATTCACATTGCAAAAAGCCAGTGCCAGCCAGGCAGAGCAGTTGATTCAGGCTGGACATATTGTCGCGGTCGTGACGATACCGGCGGATTTTGATACGCGCATCCGGCAGAATCAGCCTGTACAGGTGGGCGTGCAGATCAATAATCTTAATACCGACTTTACAAACGATATTCGCCGTGCTGTGCCACTTTCTATCACCACATTTTACGCGAAAGCTTTTCCCAATGTGGTAACTATCACACCCAACGAGGTTGATCAGTACGCGCAAGATACCGATTATATTCCTTACCTGTCCGTCTCCATCCTGGTTATTGGTCTCATGATCGGTGGACTCTTGCAAGCAGGAACGTCTTCGGCACGCGAGTGGGAAAAAGAGACGATTAAAGAGTTGCTACTTTCACCCGCGCCGCGCTGGGCGATGCTGGCCGGCAAAATGCTGGGCGCGTTCGCGATGGGCCTGGGCTCAACTATTGTGGTGTTGCTCGTACTCATTTTTGTCGTGGGAGTCCAGCCTGTCAACTGGGGCGAGGTGCTTGGATACAGCGTGCTTTGCCTGATCATTTTTATTGCCTTTGGCATGTTGCTTGGTACGTTGATCAAGCAACGGCAACCGGTTGTGGCCCTGGCATTTGGCACATCAATCCCATTGTTTTTCTTGAGTGGTGCCTTTGGCCCACTTTCCTTTGAAGTACCGGCTATTCAAGTGCTGGCGCAAATCTTTCCTGTGTACTATGCGATTGTACTCATGCAGCATGCTTTCCATAATTTTTCACTCAACACGTATGGCATACAGGTGAATGTGCTGGTGCTATGTGTCTATGCGCTGGGATTGCTTGTGCTGGCAACCTTCGCCTTGCGCCGGAGTACGCTTGCTCACTAAGCTACAGAACCGAGGAGAATGATGTTCCTGACTTTTTTACGCACAATCTGGACAGTGATGCGCAAAGATATTCGTATCTGGCTGCGGCAGCCGGCCAACATCGCGGCCACAGTTGTTCCGCCGGTTGGCTTTTTACTCATACAGGCACTGGGGGCGGCAGCCGTAGGTCGCAGTCCGGTTGCATTGGTACGACTGGATAACGGCCCCAAAGGCGTTGAGATGGCGCAGATTTTTCACAATGCCGATGTGTTTCGTATCACCGATGCTACTCAACAGCAGGCGCAGAGCTTGTACAACAATATTCAGGTGGTGGCGATTATCACCATTCCGGCGAACTTCACACAGCAGGTGGATGCCCATGCAAGCGCACCTATTACGGTGACCGTCAACAATCTCAATCTGGACTTCACCAACGATATTCGCCGCTCAGTGCCGGACGCTATTACACAGTTTTATCAAGCCGAGGGACGTAGTAGCCCAATTCAAGTCACGATGCACGAGCAGGATTTACGCAAGCAGGATGTGCAATTATTCGAGTACAGCGTCTTACCCACCATCGTGCTGCTGCTCACCATCGGGGGTCTGATTACTGGTGGGCTCGCGGCGGCACGCGAATGGGAGACGCGCACGGTCAAAGAACTGCTGCTCTCGCCAACCACACGCACTGCTATCATTCTTGGCAAAGTGCTGGCGGGCTTCATAACCACGTTCTTCCTGGGAACACTGGTACTGGTATTGGCTTCTCTGCTGGGGTGGATACACCCGGAAGGCATTTACTGGCTGACATCGCTGGCAGTTATAGCCCTGGTTGCGCTCTTCAGTTCGGGTCTGGGCGTTGCCATCGGGGCACTCATTCAACGTATCCAGCCAGTGATTGCCGTTTCGATCAATGTGGCGCTGTACCTGTTTTTCCTGGCCGGGGGTATAGGCGTCCTGGCGTTTGAGCCGCTTTTCCTGCAAAACATCGCCGCTTTTGTTCCGTTGACTTACGGTACCCATGCACTGGAACAGGCCGTTTTCTACAGTTCGACGGATCAACTGGGGCGGGACGCGCTGATTCTAGGGACTTGCGCGGTGGTCACTGTCTGCCTTGGTGTCCTTGCGATGCGGCGGGGTATTGCGCGTTAAATTCTAATTGACCAGCCCCCACGGCTTTGCCCGGCGACGGGCTTTGCTGGCCTCCTGGGAATTGCCCAGCGCCTCATAGACATCGGCTTTTAGCGTCCAGGCACGCGCATAGCTACGGTCAGTTTCGGTCGCTTCGTTGAGGGCATCGAGTGCGGCGCGGTTATGTCCCAGGCGAATGAGGGCCTCGGCTTTATTGCACCATGCCACGGCGCTATGGGGATTGATCAATAGCGCACGGGTATAGGCTTCGACGGCTCCCGCGAAGTCGCGCAAGGTGGTGCGAGCATTGCCCAGACCATTCCATGCCTGGAAGCTTTTGGAATCGTAAATGAGGGCCTGTTCGTAGGATATCAGAGCTTCTTCCAGCATATTCATATCTAATTGCGCATCGGCTTTGCCGTTCCAGGCCGCGACATACTGAGTGTCAATTTCCAGCGCACGCTCGAAATGTACCAGGGCTTGCTGATGGCGTTGCAGACGGTTAAGAACCAGACCAGCGCTAACCCAGACGATGGGATTTTCGGGTTCAATTTCCGTCGCCCGTTGATAGGCTTCCATGGCCTTTTTGTAGTTCCCCTGATTGTAGAGCGTCGTGCCTTTGCCATTCCAGGCATAAAAGTTGAGCGGGTCCATACGCAACGCCTCTTCGTAAGCTTGCAACGCTTGCGAATAGAGTTGTTGCTTGCGCAGTTGGTCGCCTTCCAGGCACTTTTCGTGGACACTACTTGTATTAGGAGGTGTTTTGCGCACGGCTTGCACTCTACCAGATTCATTGCCCACCTTGCTGTTCACCGGTGGTAGTGGGGATGCCGGTGAATTATGTGGAGTCTGTGGATTGGCTATATTCCGTACTGCCGGAGTACTTCCTGTAGCAAGCCGGGTAGGAGGAGGCGTTATACGGGCCTTTGCACCTGGTCTGCATGCCGTATCGAAGGCTTGCATAAACTCCAGCATGTCCGGGTAACGGTCTTCTGGTCGCGAGGCGAGCGCACGCAGCACAACTCTATCCATTGCCGAAGGAAGGGTATTGTTCAAGGTTGAAGGCGCGGGAATGGCGTTGCCTCCATCCAGAGGATGATAACCAGTCAGCATTTCGTAGAGTATGACGGCACAACCATACTGATCACCGCGAGGGTCAACGACGCCGCTTGTTTGCTCAGGTGCCATATATCCGACCGTCCCGCGCACCGTAATCGTCTTTCCGACACGCGCTCCTGGTTCCAATGAGCGAGCAATGCCAAAGTCTGTGATGACAAGGCGGGCATCCTCCTGGTGTATGAGAATATTTTCCGGTTTCATATCGCGATGAATGACCGGGCGTGGTCGCGTATGTGCATAATGCAAGGCACCGGCAAGCTGGTGAAAATTCTTCGTTGTTTCCGTGGCTGGTAAAGGGCCATTAGCCGCCGCCAGCCGATTGCGCAACGAACCGGCGGTATAGAGCGGCATGACCAGGAATACGCTGGGGCCGTCTTTACCATAATCAAGTATCGGCGCGATATTGGGATGATCGAGCGTCGCCGCGATACGCGCTTCGCGTAGAAAATTTTCGTGTTCGTTGGGCGTGGTTTTACTGGGCAATAGCACCTTTATCGCGATACGACGCGCAAGATTTCTATCTATGCCATAAAAAACGGCTGCATAGCCACCTTTACTAATCAGCGCATGAACTACATAGCGTCCAGCCAGTGCCGTGTTTAATAAAGGCAACGCGCACGCCCGACAAAAGAGTTCGCTATCTCGATTTTCATAGCCGCAATCAACCTGATCGGCGCAGCGTCGCACAATTGACTCCTTCAAGCTCTCTGTTTGATGAAATGTATGGAGACCTGATTACCGGGTCCGCCTGGGGAAATACACTACTTGGAGAAGAACACGACAACCGGTTCCTACCCACGCTAATTGTAACATTCATAATTCCGCCAACATTTCCGTGTGTATGAGCATTATACAACAGATAGCATAATGATTACGCAAGAGGAGGGAATGCATTTCATACCATGCCGGAAGCTCAAGATTTTTTGGCTTCGAGCAAACGCGCCCACTCCTGGCATGAAACAGCTTCTTGCACACGTCCCAATTTTTCAAGCACGACCGCCTTATTATGCCATGCATCCGGTTCATCTGGCGCGAAAGATGTTGCCTGATCCAGAGCGGCCAACGCCTCTTCGAGACGCCCCAGCGCAAAGAGCGAGAGTCCCTTATTATTCCAGGCAGCGATATAGTGTGAGTCCACTGCCAGAGCACGATCGAAGGCTGCTACCGCCTCTGCCTGCTGCCCTAATTCATGCAGCAGGCTGCCTTTATTGTACCAGGCTGAAGTCAGGCCATCATCGTAATCCAGCGCATGCTCATAGGATTCCAGCGCATCATCGTACAGACGTAATGCGGCCAGTACATTGCCACGATTGTACCATGCCCCGGCCAGCGTCGGATCACGGGTAAGCGTATAATCGTAAGCCGCAAGGGCTTCGGGGTAGCGACGCAAGTCGCGCAAATCGTTAGCCTTATCGAACCAGACGGTTGCGTTCTCCGGTGCAAGCACGCACGCACGCTCATGAACAGGCAATGCTTGCTCAGGAGCCTTCATGCGTCGCAAAATATTCCCTTTTGTGTCCCACAACATAGCATTATTGGCGTCAATATCGAGGGCGCGATTGATGGCGATCAAGGCTTCATCGTAGCGTTGAATAACGTAGAGAGTATCGCTCATGGCCTGCCAGATGACACTCCGCGTTGGGTCAAGTACCAGAGCGCGATCAAACGCCGCCAGCGCCTCTTCCGGTCTATTCAGTTCTGCCAGTGTCATACCACGCCCACTCCAGGCAAAGACGAAGTTTGCGTCATGGGCAAGTGCCTGATCATAGCAATACATCTCTTCGTCGAAACGATGAAGCTCATGCAAGATACTTGCTCGCGAATTCCATAAATCGGGGTCATTGGGACCCAGAGAAAGGGCGTGATCTATCGCCAGGAGCGCCTCTTCAGGGCGTCCTAGCACCAGCAGCGTTGCACCTTTGCCACTCCATGCCTCAACCAGCACCTCATTCTGGCTGAGAGTAGCTTCATACTCACGTAGAGCTTCTTCATACTGCCCACGTTCATACGCCCGGTGGGCAGATGTGAGACTTCCATGCAAAGGCGCGGATAAGTGCTGTCCCTGTTGCATATGTTGCCAGTCCATTTCTGAAGATTGCTGCATGTCAGGCAACACGCCATGATCAGAGTTTTTCTCACCTCTAGGGATGGCGGGTCGAATTGCAGTCAGCATATCTTCACCATCAAACACTCCGTCGGGTACAGGTGTTTGTACATTGCTGTACTCGCCATCGTAAGCATTGGAAACGATGCGACGATCAACATATGTAAGCGTGCCATTCGACAGATTCTGTTCCGCTGTTGACCACGCGGGCGGAAATATAACTTCGTGCGAAGATTGCACAGCCAATCCGCCAAAAGGCAGTGGAAAATCTCCATGAACCCGCGTTTTGAAGGGGCGAGCATTGGGTATTGCCGCTTCTGCGTTATAGACCGACTTGACAAGGAAGACAATTGGGCCATCTTGCCCGTAATCCGTCACATGAATGCTGCCAGCATCGTACATGCGACTTGACAAAGATACGGCCAGTTCCGCATCCTGCAAAAACGTTTCGCGTTCAGCCGGGCTGGCCTTTCCAGGCAAGAGAACTCGCATGGTAACTGAACGCCGTTCGTGCCGATCTATCGCTTGCAGCGAGGCAGTTTTGCGGTCTTTTGCCATCAACTCGACTATTTCATATCTTCCCTGCACTAGCGCTCCCCGTAAAGGAACACCACATTGTGCGCAAAAGCGTGCTTTATCCCGATTCTGAAAGCTACAATCCTCTATATCCAGACACATACCCATGGGCTTCCTTCCATCCTCCCCTGTTTCTTGTGCTTCATCTTCCGGCCTCAAACACAGGTGCGTTTGAAGCGCTACCTCTACTGTAGTAAAATATAGCCACTTTGTCAATACACAATGTATATGATTTCCTTGCTTCAGGTACTCAGATTGCAATATAATGAAAGGACAGATTTTTGTGGATGTGTGAACTGACGTCTCACCAGCAACCCGATTCGGGGTACTGCAAGTACTGACATGCAACAGTCAGAGCGATCCTATGTCGCCTCAAAGTGCTTGAAAATATCCGGCGTCGGGTCCCCTCTTCAAACCACTACATTAAAGGATACGTATCATGAGTATGCATAATGATGTTTTTGGAGCGCGAGCGACATTAGAAGGTGCGCACGGAAAAGTTACTTACTATTCGTTGGAAGCGTTAACCAAAAGAGGTATTCAGGGTCTCGAAAAACTCCCATTTACGATTAAAATTATTCTCGAAAATGCTTTACGACAGGCCGGTGGCGACCTGGTGACCGAGGATGATGTGCTTGCCCTTGCTCGCTGGGTTCCAGGACAGGCGGCACAATCTGAGGGAGAATATCCTTATTTGCCGGCCCGTGTCCTGCTGCAAGATTTCACGGGCGTTCCCGCTGTGGCTGATCTGGCAGCCATGCGCTCCGCCGTTTCACGGATGAAGGGCGACCCGCAAAAGGTCAATCCGCTTGTACTCGCCGATCTAGTGATTGATCACTCGGTGCAGGTGGACTCCTTCGGTTCAACGCTTTCGTTTGACCGCAACGTCGCACGCGAATATGAACGCAACAGCGAGCGTTATGCCTTGCTGCGTTGGGGCCAGCAAGCTTTCAGCAACTTCCGCGTAGTTCCTCCCGGCACGGGCATCTGCCATCAGGTTAACCTGGAGTACCTGGCGTCTGTGGTGATGACAAAGGAAGAGGACGGCGAGACTATCGCGTTTCCCGATACGCTGATTGGCACCGACTCGCACACCACGATGATTAATGGTCTGGGCGTCCTGGGTTGGGGAGTTGGTGGTATTGAGGCAGAGGCCGTGCTGTTGGGTCAACCGCTCTACTTGCTCACGCCAGAAGTGATCGGCGTGCGTCTGCACGGTGCGTTGCCAGAGGGTTCAACGGCTACTGACCTGGTGCTAACCGTGACACAGATGCTGCGCAAACGCGGCGTCGTTGCCAAGTTTGTCGAGTTCACCGGCCCCGGCCTGAGCCAACTACCCCTGGCTGACCGCGCCACTATCTCCAACATGTCACCTGAGTTTGGCGCGACAGCCACGCTTTTCCCGGTGGATGCCGAAACACTGCGCTACCTGCGTGCCACTGGACGCAGCCCCGAACAGGTTGATCTGGTCGAGCGTTACACGAAGGCACAAGGGATGTTCCGCACCGACGAGGGGACGGAACCACAATTCGATGACCTGCTTGAGCTTGACCTTGGCACGATTGAACCCAGTCTCGCCGGTCCCCGTCGCCCACAAGATCGTGTCGCCATGCACGACCTCGGCAAAGTCTTCCGTCAAGCCTATCCTGATCGTTTCCGGGAACCGGAGAAAAACGGCTCAACCGAGAATGCGCTGCTTCGACTCGGTACAGAGGGTGGACAGGCAAATCCCGACCCCGTTGTGCAAGAAACGGATGAAAAGGCGCATAATGGACATGTACACAATGTAGCAGTCACGATAGGCGACATGCAAACACACATTACCGATGGTTCTGTTGCCATTGCCGCCATCACCAGTTGCACCAACACCTCGAATCCCTCGGTGATGATCGCGGCGGGGTTAGTAGCGAAACACGCTGTTGAGCGTGGCCTTTCCGTCAAACCAACCGTCAAAACCAGCCTTGCCCCTGGTTCGCGTGCGGTTGTAGACTATCTCGAAAACGCCGACCTGACACCCTATCTGGAAGCTTTGCGGTTCCATCTTGTTGGGTTTGGTTGTACAACGTGTATCGCTGAGGGAACTCCGGTGCTGCTTGCCAACGGCACCGCACGGCGCATCGAGCAGATGCCGGGCGCTGGTGGTGCCGCGCTATTCGCTCCCACGGCAGATGGCAGACTGGGTACAGCGACGCAGGCCGAGATGATGATTCAAGGCGAGCGCGAGTGCGTCTCGCTCGTCCTACAAGATGGGCGCACGTTGCTCTGCACTCCTGACCATAAGATACTTTGCACAGATGGTCGCTGGGTGCGTGCTGACGAACTCGTATTGGGTCAGGACCGCATCGTGGTTGGCCTGGAGGTACCGTTGGACGAGCCTGGCGATGACGAAGCTGGTTACACGCTACACGTAGGCAACCAGACGTTCACGATGAACACATCACGTGAACGTCTGCGCACACAGGCGTTTGCACGCCTGCTCGGCCATCTGCTTAGCGACGGTTCAATCAGCCTCCTGGGGCAAGGCCGGATGCACGTTGGGCAAGCTATGGATCGCGAGGCAGTTCTCGACGATGTTGAGCTACTTACCGGCTATCGTCCTGCTGCAACGCGCTATGACCAGAGGAGGTGGACCATTGTGCTACCGAAGCCGCTCACGGACGCCATTAGCACATTGCCCGGCGTGCGCACTGGGCGGCGCATACAGCAAACACCGACGCTCCCGGCATTTGTGTTGGATGAAAACTGCCCTCGTGCAGTGGTGCGTGAGTTTCTGGGCGGCCTGTTCGGGGCAGATGGTCATGCGCCCGTCTTGCACCGCTGGGGCAAGCGTGAGGAGGAGGCAACGCTTGAGCCACCTGCCTATTCCCGAAGCACCATACCAGAGCATGTAGAGGCTCTTAAGCAGCTTATGGGCGACGTGACCCGTCTGCTGGCACGTTGTGGAGTAAAGACCAACGGAGCCAACATCTACGAGTATCCAACACGCCGCGCAACTTCCTCGTACCCGGCAGCACAGGACGGTATCCCGCGCGTGGAGGTTCGCCTGGAGCTTCCAGACGGCCTCTCGTTCGTGGAGCGCGTGGGATTTCGCTATTGTATGGACAAGGCCTTGCGAGCCAGCGCAGCGGCGGTATATTGGCGTTCAGTGGACCAGATTCATCAGCAACGCCTCTGGATGTCGAACCGTCTGGAGGAATTGCACCAGGCAGACTACGAGCTGTCGTTCTCGCGAGTACGCAAAATAGCGGCGGTGGAGCTGATGGAACGCGAGCCAGTAGTCTTCCCTCACTACTCATTATTGGAAGGCCACGACCGCTTCTCGCGACTGCCACAAGTGACAGCACGAAAGTTCCAGCCATTGCATAGAGATGCTTGCGATTTTCCGTCGCCTGTCGAACTGCTCAATAAGATCGGCGCACGTGCGTGGTTCGCGCCGTTGCTCTCGCGTGCAGATGCAGAGACTGCGAAACGCTACTGCATAGAGAAGGATGCGCTCACGTTGCCAACCCTGGCGCTCCAGGTGGTGGAACGCCGACCAGCAGGCAGACGAGCAGTGTTCGACCTGGCGGTGAACGATCTACATGCCTTCGTGGCAGGCACAGTAGCGGTCCACAATTGTATCGGTAATAGCGGCCCGTTGCCGGAACCCGTCGCCGAAGCAGTGCAAGACAACGATCTGGTCGTCGCGGCAGTTTTGAGCGGCAACCGCAACTTTGAAGGACGTATTCACCCGCAGGTACGCGCCAGCTTCCTGGCCTCGCCGCCATTAGTCGTTGCTTATGCGCTGGCTGGAACCGTGGATATTGACCTGTCCAAAGACCCGATTGGTGTGGACAGCAATAACGATCCGGTTTACCTGCGCGATATCTGGCCCACACAGGAAGAGGTACGCGAGGTCGTAACGAGAGCAGTCACACCTGAAGTTTTCTCCAGGAACTACTCTTCGGTCTTCGAGGGCGACGAACATTGGCGTTCCCTGGGTGACGCCTCCGGTGAATTGTTCGATTGGGATCCCGACTCGACCTATATTCAAGAGCCGCCGTTCTTCCAGGGTATGTCCACCGAGCCAGAGCCAGTCAAAGATATTCGCAAGGCGCGTGTACTTGCCATGCTCGATGACTCCATCACCACTGACCATATCTCACCCGCCGGTAGTTTTTCACCGAGCAGTCCCGCGGGGCGCTACTTGCTGGAGAAAGGCGTGGAGAAGCGCGATTTCAACACCTATGGCGCTCGTCGTGGCAACCACGAAGTGATGGTACGCGGCACCTTCGGCAATATCCGACTGCACAATCACTTGACGCCAGGTAAGGAGGGTTACTATACCGTCCACCTGCCCGATGATGAGCAAACCACCATCTACGAAGCCTCGGAACGCTATCAGCAGGAGGGAGTGCCACTGCTGGTTATTGCAGGGAAAGAGTATGGTTCCGGTAGTTCGCGTGACTGGGCCGCCAAAGGGCCATTGTTGTTGGGGGTACGCGCCGCTATTGCCGAAAGCTTTGAGCGCATTCACCGCAGCAACCTCGTCGGTATGGGCATTCTGCCGCTCCAGTTCAAACCGGGCGAGAACAAAGAATCGCTCGGTCTGACGGGCAAAGAGGTCTACGATATCGAAGGCATCGAGCAGGGTCTGAAACCGCGCCAGGAAGTTACTGTCAAAGTCACTCGCGAGGATGGCTCGACCTTCTCTTTCCAGACGATTGCACGTCTGGATAGTCCCATTGATGTAACCTATTACGAAAATGGCGGTATTCTGCTCACTGTGTTGCGCAGGCTAATGAAAGCGTAGCAAAAGCCTCTGGCAGAAAAAACGGTGCAAGAGTTCTGAACCCTTGCACCGTTTTTTCTGCCAGAGGCTTTTGCTACGCGAAATGAAATTGATGGGTATTGAGATTAAAGGTGCCATGACCTACTGATGTAGAGAACGTAAGCATTTCGCCGTGAATGGCGAGAAGAGTCAACATCCCGACAGGTTTGGTCGTCTGATACATATTGAGACTTTGCTGACCAGTCGTAAGATTCTCCTGAAGGACAGCAATAGCTCCCGTTGTGGGAGTGCGCGTCATAGCACCAGCATAGATGGACATAAGTTCATTATGCAAAACCACACGCGCTATATTACTGGGACGAAGCACGTTCGCCGGAACAGGGATTGGGCCACCAGAGGCAAGTGAAAGAATGCCTGTTGTCAGTTGTACGCTCTGCGTATTATTGCCACTGGCAGATCTGGGAATAGCAGCACCTGTCACTGCTGGAAGTGTTGGACTTACCACAGGAGTATCTGGTGTAATCTGCTTATGATTGGCAACAAATGCGACCAGCAACAGACAAACGGTAAGCATGGTTATTACAACCAGCGCCGACCGGGGTTGAAGATGATACAGCAGTTTTGAGCCGAGCATCTTTTTTTTTGTCTGGCGTTTCCTGCGCATACGTTTTTGCATGATATCCTCATATAGGGCGCTATGAATTGCGCCCCTACAATCGGGGCATCCACGCGGTATACCCCGAAGAAACAATTGCTATACATGGAAGATCTGTGTTAAGAAAATCATCCCGGACAGGTCTTTTGATGTGCAAGCATTGGACGCTTCGGCATCGTACAATGCCATGAAAGCTTGAGCGGGAGGGTTGGTGCCACGAACATTTTCAGACATGGCCCCCTTGAAGTAAATGGGACCACCTTCATTGTAACAGGCCCAGATATCCAATGGCTCCCAGTCATACGTAGCATCGGCATTGTAGTAGATTTCCGGCAACGGGAGATTATCCCTTGCCCCATAGGCAACATACCAGAGCTGATAAGCAGACCACCATCCAGGAGAAGCGTCACCAAAATCGAAGTAGATATGTCTGGTAGCGCTGTTATAACCATTCACAAGGCTGCTCGTCAGCGTAAAGTTCTCCCACTCCACTTCCAGGTCGCCAGCCCCACTGATCCCGATAACGGTATAGTGATTGCTGCTGATAAAACTTTGTATATTGTTCACCAATATGCCCCATTGCTGACCATCGGCATACCAGGCTGCAGGTGTGAGGGGAATTGCATAGCCAGAGTAGTAGTTGCTTTGACCAACGCCAATAGCGATATTGGTATATCTGGTGCGGCAGTACCAGACTCCTTGAGCAAAATCAGCAACTGCATGCAAGATAGCGGCATCCGTATCATCATGACCACCAAAGTCGTAGGTGCCATAAGTGTTGTACCCCAAATACACCGGTTGTCCCCAGTCGAGAATCAACAAACCAGGAGCGCCGTGCGCAGCACTGCAACCTTGATTGTATAATGTAACGGGATTAGTGGTAGATTCGTAAAGCGAGTGAGTAACGAAGGGAACCCTCGCCTGTGATTTCAAGACCTGTGGTAGAATTTGGACGCCATCTTTTGCTTGCTTGTGCCAGGAAGGCGATGACGCAAAAGATATCTGTTCAGAGAGCGTGTTGAAACCAAAAAGGATGCATGGAATAAGCAAGAGTAGAAACAACCTCACCGACCAACGTCGAATGTACATTCGATAGTACCTCACTTCTAATGAAAGGCCCGAAGGCCAATATATGACTATAGAAGTACATCGGCACGTTTATATAGAAAAACACTCCGCTTATACGGATTTTTTGAGAACTGGCAGTTATTTACGATTGATTTATACGTTTGAATGGGTTATCATACTTTCTGACAGCAATCTTACAGATGGGACGTTCGCGGACAAGGAGAAGTACATTGAGTAATCAGTATCCTTACGATAATTATCCACCCAATCCTGATTGGCAAAATAATTCGCAACAGCAACCAGATTACAGCCAGAACGGATATGCCCAACAACATACTCAATATGAGCAACCGCCATATGTACAGCCAACAGAGTACGCACAACCTGATCCCTATGCGCAGCCATTGCCAAACATGTATGCTCCCCCTCATAACCTCTATGGAGAAATGGCACAGCAATATGCACCTGCCTCGGACAGCCGTGCTGGATTTGCTATCGCGGGTCTCATTCTGGGCATACTGAGCATTCTCAGTTCGTGGATTCCCATCTGCGGTCTTCCTCTTCCTATCATTGGAATTGTGATGTCAGCGCTGGGACGGCGTTCTTTCTCTCACCGTACCATGGCTATGGTAGGGCTTATACTTTCCATCGCAGCAATTGTGATAGGGGTTGCCATAACAGCTATCGGGCTGATTGCAACTTCGCATACCTCTACGACCACTACGCCTGGACCATAATCATGGAGCTAGCGTTTCACTTCTCAAAACGAACAATACATCGCTTCCAACAGGTGCAGGGGCTGCTTGACCAACTGCATCCGGAGGAGCAACCAGAAGCACGTATTCTCCCGAAGTCACCAGTGCCACATGGTGAAATTATTGTCTTCCCAGGCTCGTTCAATCCACCAACTACCGCGCATCTTGCATTGTTGAAGCAGGCCCGGCAATCGGCGCTGCGACTGAATGAACAGTCTCACAAAAGCAATCGGACAGTACAATTGTTCGCGGCAATGAGCAAATTGACGGTGGATAAGGAACATGTGGAACGTCCATTGCTGCTGGACCGTGTTATCCTGCTGGATAATTTGCTCAAGCATCGCTTACCACATACGGGCGTGATGCTGTTCAATCGGGGATTATATGTGGAGCAAGCTGAGGCTGTTCATCGCTGCTTTCCAGGAGTAAAACGGTTATATTTTCTCATTGGATACGACAAAATTGTGCAAATTCTTGACCCACACTACTACACTGACCGTGACGCAGCATTAAAGGATTTGTTCGCACTGGCAGAATTGCTGGTTGTCCCACGTGGTGACTTTGGGCCACAAGCATTGACAGAATTGTTGCAGAAGCCGGAAAATTCGCCGTTCGCACACTATATTCACCCGCTCCCGTTTAGTAATGCGTACCGCGATGTCTCTTCAACACATATCCGCCAACACTCCAGCACCTATCTGCATGATGTCCCATACGAAGTACGACGCTTTATGCGTAAAACTCGTGCATATGCCTCTCCATTGCGTCTGCCAGATGGGACAGAGGTTGATTATTATGGCGAGCGAATGAAAGTCTTGCAGACGTTGCTCAAGAACGCGGCCTGTAAAAAATCAGCTTATTCGAGCCAATCTGTACCACGTCGCCTTCGTTGAGCAGACAACGGCTAACGCGCAATCCATTGACAAACGTCCCTGTCGCGGAACGATGGTCTTCTAATTCATAGGTCGTATCGGGTAACTGGCGAATGGTCGCGTGCAAGCGGCTAACCGCCAAATCTTCCAGAAAAATGGAATAATCTCGACTACGCCCAATAGTCATATGCGGATGTAACTCAAAACTCTGTAAAAGGCCATGCCTGCCGATGAGGTCTAGTCTGGCACTGGCTTGCAATTCTTGTTTTTTCCCGATATACAATTCACGTCCGCGGGACGATGGTTGCTGGAATTGTTGTGTGGCCTCATGGGCATAAAAAATAAGTTCGGTGTTGCCAAATAGCAAGGTATCACCATGAACAAGGCGCTGCTCCTGTACGGGTTTCCCATTGACGAAACTATCACCGCTGCCAGAATCATCTCGTAACACAAAGCCTGTATTGCCCCACACGATACTGGCCTGCTTGCGATGTACCGCGATATCCTCCAAAAAGATATCGCAGTGACGACTACGCCCAATGGTGGTGTAGTCTTTACAAATCTCTATGCGTTTGCCTGCTCGTGGCCCCTGTTGTATGATCAAATATGCGACCGCTACGGGTTCTTGCGCCATAATAAACTCTCTCTATATCCACACTGAAAATACGCAATAGTTATTTCTGTAATGTATCTAACGCTCGCAAAATCTTTTCTGGTGTAACAGGCAGATTACGCATACGCACTCCAAGCGCATCAAACACGGCATTCGCTACGGCAGGTGCCATGCCATTGGTAGGCACTTCACCGGCGGATTTCGCGCCGAAAGGCCCGCTATACTCTGTATCCTCAACCAGGAGCGTCGTCATCTGCGGCATATCCAGTGTAGACATGACCTTGTAATCTACAAAGCCGGGATTGCGCACACGTCCTTGTGTGTCGAACTGTAGCTCTTCACTGAGCGCATAACCAAGCGCCATAGTCACTGCGCCTTCAACTTGACCTGTTGCCAACGTCGGGTTAATTGCTTTGCCCAGGTCAAGTACATTTACTGCTCTGGTAACTCGTACCTGGCCCGTTTCGATATCTACCTCAACTTCGATGAATTGAGCGAAAAAAGGCGCGGGTGAGTCGTCTGTCCAGAAATCTCCTTTCGCCATAATTTGTTGACGGTGCCTGCCATATAACGTTTCGTTTGCGATGTCGGCTATCGTCACATTACTCTGTCCTCGTGGAGTGTAAATCATGCCGTCAATGATTGTCATATCTTCTGGAGCGCAATCGAGCATATCACCTGCCACATCCAGTATTTGCTTGCGCACACGCTCCGCCGCCACTTTGACACCACCCCCACTAATATACGTTGTACTGGAAGCATAAGAGCCATAGTCAAAGACGCTGGAATCGGTATCAGCCGAGTGCATGATTATTTTATCCATACCAACTCCCAGCGCCTCCGCCGCAATTTGTCCCAGGATGGTATCGCTACCTTGACCAATATCGGTGGCACCGGTCATCACATTGAAAGAGCCATCTTCGTTCAGTTTGATCGAAGCGCCTCCCAGTTCAAAACTGGCAACACCACTGCCCTGCATGGCTGTTGCCATGCCGCGTCCACGCCGGATTGGTTTGCCATCACCATGATCGAACGGCTCAAACCAGCCAATGGCTGCCGCGCCGCGCTCCAGGCATTGCGGCAGTCCACACGAACGAAATTGCCGTTTTGAGCGCAGCACACCGTCCTCTTCCACCACATCAATAGGGTCCCAATCGCCCTTCTGCACATGATTTTTCTTACGAAACTCCAACGGGTCCATGTGCAACCGATGAGCAATTTCATCAATGTGCGACTCTAACGCGAAAAATCCTTGCGGCGCACCGTAACCGCGCATCGCGCCTGTAATGGGCAAATTTGTATAGACCGCGTCGGCTCGAAAATGGTATGCCTTCGCCCGGTAGAGACACAGGCTTTTGTGTCCCGTACTGCGTGTCACCGTCAGACTATGCGTCCCATAGGCACCAGCGTTGCCGATAGAATGCATGGAGATAGCAACCAGCGTGCCATCTTGCTTGACGCCACTGCGCATACGCATAAGCATCGGGTGACGAAAACGCCCGGCGGTAAACTCCTCCTGCCGGCTATATTCAATACGCACCGGACGACGTGTTTTCAGCGCCAGGATCGCGGCAACGGGTTCCAGCAACATCTCCTGCTTGCTGCCAAAACCACCTCCCACACGCGGTTTCACCACTCGAATGCGCGATATCGGTAATTCTAACACGGCAGCCAGTTGACGGCGCGTGTGATATGGTACTTGTGTGCTACTCACAACAATCAGGCGTTCATACCCATCGAGATAAGCAACACAGATATGCGGTTCCAGCACGGCATGGGAGATAAACGGGACGCGATACTCGCCCTCGACAATGATATCTGCTTCGCGCATAGCGGCAGCGAAATCGCCACGCTCAAATTCTTCGTGGGCGGCAATGTTGTGCGCGGCATCAAAGATTTCGCCGAGATTTTTGCCGGTATTAGGGTGTGTGATATCGGGTTTGTGAAGTTGTGGTGCGCCGTCGCGCATCGCTTCCAGTGGATCAAAAACGGCGGGAAGGATATCATATTGCACATCAATCAGTGCAAGAGCTTCTTCCGCGATGGCAGGCGTTTCGGCTGCAACGAAAGCAACCCAGTCGCCCACGTAGCGCACGGTGTCATCTAGCAGGTACATGTCATAGGGAGATGGCTCTGGATAGGGCTGACCGGCAGTACTGTGTGCGATTCGTGGCACATCTTTATGCGTCAGGATAGCATAAACACCCGGCAAGGCCAGCGCCTCGCTTGTATCAATATGCATGATACGTGCGTGAGCATGAGGCGAGTGCAGGATACGCGCATGCAGCATATCCGGTTGCTCAAATTCAGTTGCATAGACAGGCGCACCTGTCACCAGCGGACGTGCATCCACACGCCGCTCTCCCTGTCCCACGACGCGAGTTCGCGCCTCCTGGCGTGCGCGTTGATGCTCCGCGTCCGCGATATTGCCCGCGCCGGGTTCGTAATATTCATTTTGCATAGCAAATGTACCATCTAGCTGTAGTTGCTCAAATCATACCATGCTCATAGTCAGGGTACAAGTAGTTACATTGTATAGTACAATCAGGAAGGCGCTAAATAAGTTCTATGATATACTGCTATATGGATGTGGAAATACGACCATTGCTCTTTTATTACTCACATTGCATGACCGTGTGTCATTCTTGCGTTCTCTCTCACTATCTCAACCAGGTCGCCCTGCGAGAAGCGGCGATAGACTACCCGGAAGCTGAAAGTTTCTGCACATTCTGCAAAAGAGGAAGCTGATGAACCAGCAAGAGGAGATCAGTATTTGTGAGATGACAGGTTGTTCTATGCCTGGAACCATTTGTCCGGCTTGTGATCAGTGCTTCTGCTGGCAGCACTTACAAAGTTCTTCCTGCGAGATCTGCCACAGGCTCTTATCTCAGCGCTCCTTCGAGGCACGCTGTGGCCGACTCGTAGGTGTTGGCATCAGCGTGCTGCTTTTTGGCCTCCTCTTCCTCTTTATGCCTCGCGATACAAACGGAGTTGTCATTCAGCTTGCCATCACACTCTTAGCCGGTGGTACCCTACTCTTCTGGGTCGGCTTGCTCGCACGTACTTGACGCACCAGAGCTTTTGGTTTTTTTTGTGCTATGTTTCTTTTGCCCTTCCCTAAAAACGACGGACGGCCCCAATGGTGCCCGAGGTGCCGGGGGATTCTCCGCCGGGGTGAAAGCTGCCTGCTTCCCAGCAGGGATTTCGCTGGCCTCAACGTGGAACGCGGAACTCGTTGAACGTGTTGGGCAAGCACTGGCGCTGGAAGCTAAAATGAAGGGAGCCCAGGTACTTCTGGGCCCAACGGTCAACATCCAGCGTTCCCCGCTGGGAGGACGCAACTTTGAATGTTTCTCCGAAGACCCCTACCTGTCCGCTCGCATGGCGGTAGCGTACATCATAGGGCTGCAACGGGAAAGTGTCGGGGCTTCCCTCAAGCACTACGTTTGTAACGACGAAGAGTTTGAACGCTTCAGCATTAGTTCCGAGGTGCGTGAACGGGCGTTGCGCGAAATCTATCTGTTGCCCTTCCAAGTAGCTGTACGCGAGGCCCAGCCCTGGACTATTATGGCTGCCTGTAAAGAGCGATTGTACCTTTCGGTGACTGAGGTTGCAAAAGCCATTACACTATCCTTCAAAACACATCAGTGCTATGCATGATAGAATGTGTCAAGGGAAATGCTGGAATCAGCATTTCCCTTGACACATTCTATCATGCTGCCAGTCGAGTTGATTGAACGCGCCAGTTGTCGGCGCTTGTAGAGGCGTCATATCTTTCCCTTCATCCTGACGATTGCATCGCCTCTGCTGCTCGCAACACGGCGGCGACTGGTTTGACATAGCCAGTGCAGCGACAGATGTTCCCGGCCAGTGCCGCTCGTACATCTTCTTCGGCTGGATGTGGATGATCTTGCAGGAAAGCGTAGGTGCGCATAATGAAACCGGGGGTGCAGTAGCCGCATTGGGCAGCACCCTCCTGGGCAAAAGCCTCCTGAATCGGATGTAGTTTCCCATCCTTTGCCAGACCCTCGATAGTGAGCAATTCAGAGCCGTTGGCTTGCGCAGCCAGCATGCAGCAGGCATTGATTGAACGTCCATCGAGGATGACGCCGCAACCGCAGCAGTCGCCGGTTCCGCAAATAAGTTTGGTACCTTTCAAGTGATGAGCGTGTAAAGCTTCGAGTAACGTCTCGCCAGGTTCGACGCGCCATTTTATCGCACGCCCATTGATAGTAAGCCGTATTTCTAGTATCTCTAATTCAGGCATGATGCCATTCTTCTTTCTGTGGGGCTAATCCCGCCGCCTGTCGCAATGCTCGCACGGCTGCGATGCCGCTCATACGCTGCCGGTACTCGGCTGAGGCACGCTGGTCGCTGATAGGGCGCACCTCCGCCCGCACAATCGCCGCGATATGCTGAAATAGCTCTTCGGTTGGCAATTGACCTCTGAGTGCCTCTTCAGCCGACGGAACACGCAAGGGTACAGGCGCAACAGCACCCAGTACCATTCGTGCGCTCGTAATGCTGCCATCACGTATGGTGAGTACAGTGGCGGCATTAACCACTGAAATATCTTCCGCCGTGCGACCAAGCTTGTAAAAGCCACCATGCATCTGTTCTGTCGTCGGTGCGATGGGAATGCGTAGCTCACGGATTAACTCATGGTCGCGTATGGTTTTGGCGGGGCCGACAAAAAAAGTTGCCAGCGGCGCAATGCGCTCTCCTCGCATACCCAGCAGCACCACATGGGCATCAAGTGCCAACAACGAGGGCAGTGTATCGGCGGAAGGCAGCGCAGAGGCAACATTGCCTGCCAGTGTTGCCATATTACGAATATTGGGTGAACCACACACCGCTGCGCTTCGCGCTAAAATACCACTGGCGAGCTTCTGTAGGGTTGGGTTCTGCGCTACAGTTCGCATGGTTGTCCCAGCACCGATACGCAACCAACCTTGCTCTTCAAGCATATAGTTCAAGTCTAAGGCTCGAATGTCCACAACCTCACGCACACCAACCATATAGCGCGGATTGACCAGCAAGTCTGTACCGCCGGCGATAATGGTACGCTCTTCGCCTGCCAGTAAAGCAATGGCCTCTTCCAGCGTTGTGGGACAATAATACGCTGTAATTTTGAGCATAAAGATAATTCTTTCTTCGATAACCCTGCCGGGTACCCACGTACCAACCAGGCATGTCAGGCTTCGTGCAACAGATACAAGATTGCCTCCAGGACGCCGCCGCCAATGGCGCGTGACTTGTCTGAGATCGTGAAGCAGTGTTCGCGTAAAGCGCGTGGGTCAACATCCCCAACCTTCATACCCTCAAAGACCGGTAAACCATCGCGCACCAGTCCGCGCAGAATGCCTGTAATCGCGGTTGTAACGGGAACGGATGCTCCGTCAGCCGTTTGTATCAGTGCAACCGTTTCTTGCGCCTGTACCATATCACCGATTTGATGGATAGCGTACAGGCTACCCGCACAGGTAGCACGTACCAGCCGTTCAATGGTATAGCCGCCAATTGCGCCGGGAACGCCCGTATTCGGCTCCGCGCAACCTGATAAATAGACGCGGCCCAGATTATGCCCACGGTTTGTCTCAATTACTGCATGAACATCCTTGCCTGCTGCATAGCCGGGTCCGAGAGCGATCACAATAGGAGCATCATGTAGAGTCACACCCGTATTCTGTTTCGAGAGCGTTGCCTCGACGAGTACTGTTGGGGCCAGCCGCCTGAGCAATTTCCCGTCGGGATCAACGACGATAGGAATTCGACCGATTGCGATGGCTGCATGGATCTCCGCGAGCGAATCTGCTCGTTGAGCGGTTACACCCTCAACCGTCATTTGCCCGGTGGCTACTGCCTCCGCGAAGGAGACAGTGCGTCGCACCACTGTTGGATGCTGTAGCTCGGTTGCCATCACCGCGAAACCCGCTCGCGTCAGGCGATGCATGACGCCGGTCGCAAGGTCGCCCGCTCCTTTCACAGCCACCAGTAAGTTGTGCAGATTCTCTACCATCGTTTGTTCCTGTTTCAATGCCAACTCACATAGCGCAATGCCTGTGAAATTTGCTGGCCCGTGCGTGCTACAGCCGCAATCAATTCTGTTTGCCTGGGTCGGCACCGTTCGCTCGGCCCGCCAATCGAGACGGAAGCGACGATAGTGCCGAGATGATCAAAAATTGGCGCTGCCACGGCATCAATGCCATCTTCTAACTCGCCACAGGAAATAGCATAGCCCTGGGAACGCACCTGTCGCAACTCATCCAGCAGGAGTTGTGGCTCAGTGATGGTGCGTTCAGTATAGCGTGTCAGCGTCGTATGAGCGAGGATTTCACGCAGACGCACATCCCACTGGTAGGCAAGCAGTATCTTACCGGTCGAGACGGCATGCGCGGGCAAATGCTGACCTGGCACATTGACGGCACGCACCACAAAATACGAATCTTCCGTGTCAATAATCACAACCTCCATGCCTTCCAGTACCCCAAGGTGGACGGACTCATGTGTCTGGTCGCGCAACTCCATCAGCAGGGGACGGGCAGATTTACGCACGGTGTGTGAACTGAGAATATTGGCACTAAAGGCGGTGAAGCGCAAGCTCAACGCATATTTGTGGCTGTCCTCATCCTGCATCAGTAATCCCTCACTCACTAGCGCGGTGACAAGCCGGTGAATGGTGGATTTAGGCAATCCGGTCGCACTGGCAATCTCGGTGATGCCCAGCAGCCCTCGATTATCAAAGGCGCGTAATACACAGGCAATACGATGGACAATCTGTACCGTCTTTTCACCTTCGATCTCAAGCGATTCGCCGTGTCGCATAGCTGCTCTCCTCCAGAACCAGTGTTCAGGGCGTTCCATTTGTTCTATAGAGTGGAAAGTCGTTCCGCAATGGATATGGTGAGAGTATAGCTAATACGTTGGATGAGTGTCAAGATGGCAACTTGGCGATGACTGGCGTACCTGGCGATAACTGGCGTACCCTTGTAGTCGCCAGACAACCTTGCAACAGCCCTGATAAACTAGCACTCTCTGTTTTTTTCGTTGTATGATAGCCGGAGACGCAATATGTCTCTTGAGAGAACGAATAACGAAAGGCTATTTGTCTGTATGGCAATGCAAATTGGTCAACAAATCACTGTAGATTTTGATGTACCCGCACGAATGCGCGATGGCGTCATTCTGCGGGCCAATGTGTACAGGCCGGTGGGCGAGGGAACATGGCCTGTGCTGCTCACGCGCTTGCCCTATGGAAAGGATTTTCCTGGGGGAACGTCTGTGATGGACCCGTCACAGGTGGCGCGACGTGGCTACGTGGTGATTGTGCAGGATACACGGGGCCGCATGACCTCCGAGGGAGAATGGGTTCCCTTCAATAACGAGCCAAACGATGGGTATGATACCGTCCAGTGGGCAGCACAATTACCCTTCAGTAATGGCAACGTTGGCATGTATGGCGCTTCCTATTACGGCTTCACGCAGTGGTCAGCGGCGGTACTTGCTCCACCGAATCTCAAGGCGATGGTGCCGTTTATCACCTGGAATGATCCGCTCAATGGCGTGGTCTTTCGCGGGGGAACGCTGGAACTGGGTTCTGCCGCGAGTTGGAATCTGATGATGGGCCTTGACGTGATGATACGCCGCTATCGCGACGATCCCCAGGCGCTCGGGCGCTCGATCTATATGCTGGCGCAGGAGATGGATGCGCTTGGCACGGCAGGATACTGGACATTGCCACTACAAGATTTCGGTCCAATTCGACGCCACGATATCGCTCCCAATGTATTTGAAGCGATAGAAAGCCCGATGGATCGCCAGTTGACGGACCAGATGACCATCATTGGCAAGCATGAGAACGTGACGGTTCCCTCATTGAATATCGGCGGCTGGTATGATATTTTCCTGCAAGATACTATCAGCAATTTCACCACTATGCGCGAACAGGGCGCTACGCCAGAAGCACGCCAGAGCAAACTGCTGATCGGCCCCTGGGCGCATGGCATTGTTTCCAACCCGATTGGCGATATGAATTTTGGCTTTGGTTCGTCGGCTGCGCTGATAGATTTGCAAATTGACTTTGTGAGTATGCAACTGCGCTGGTTCGACCACTGGATCAAGGGTGTTGATACGGGCATGTTGCGCGAGGCACCAATCAAACTGTTCGTGATGGGCGCAAACGTCTGGCGAGATGAACAAGAGTGGCCGCTTGCACGTGCTGTGGATACCCCTTTCTACCTGCATAGCGAAGGTCAGGCCAATACACTCCAGGGTAACGGCACACTCAGCCTTGAAACTCCGGGTAACGAGTCGTTTGACCAGTATAACTACGACCCATCCAATCCCGTTATCACTCGCGGCGGTGCGCTTCTGATGTCACCGGAGTATCGCCCCGGCCCATTAGACCAGACACAGGTTGAGTTGCGCGAAGACGTGCTGGTCTACTCGACTCCGGCGCTGGAGCAAGATATGGAGGTAACTGGCCCCATTACTGTTCACCTGTGGGCGGCGTCGAGCGCACCCGATACCGATTTCGTAGCACGTCTGGTGGATGTTCACCCCAACGGCTACGCGCAAAACCTGACCGATGGCATTATTCGCGCCCGTTATCGCAATTTCACGCACGGTGAGGCTCCATCGCTGATCGAGCCAGGCACCGCTTACGAGTACGAAATTGACCTGTGGGCCACCAGCAATGTCTTCAAGGCGGGCCATTGCATTCGCCTTGATGTGACCAGCAGCAACTTCCCGCGCTGGGATCGCAACCCCAACACCGGCCATGATTTCGGCGCTGACGACGAGCTGACGATAGCACACCAGACCATTTTGCACGACAGTCACCATCCATCGTATGTGGTGTTGCCCATTGTGCCAATCGTTGCCCAGGCACAATAACTATCACGAGAGGCATTGTGCCTGTAATAAGGGAATAGCCTGAAAAAGTGTACTTTTTCAGGCTATTCCCTTATTACAGGCACAATGCCTCTCGTTTTCCATAAACCGCTAGATATGCCTGAAATGATGGCACGGCCATTGAGGCCTGATGGCTATGGCTCAGGAAAACAGCCAGGCATATCAAACCGACAATAATGAGCAGTAACGCTATAAGACCGATGGCAATCACGCCAGGCGAGAATGACAGGAATTTAGGACGCTGATTCGCAGCCTGTATATTTGGTGTCGGCAATGTCGAAGCGGTAGATGCCCTACCGGATGACCCTTCACTGTCAGGTTCCAATGTTGCCACATACCCACTGGCATCCACCAGTACTTGTGAGGGTTGCGGCGTGCGTACAGGTAGGGCTTCTTTTCTTATTGCCGGTAAAGTAGCGGTAGACTGCGTTCGCTGGCTAATGGGGGCGGGTGCCGTCTTTGGCCCCAGAAAGTTTCCTGACCCTGAATGACGGGCTGGTAGAGTGATTGTAAGATAGTATCATATGCCTGTGCAAACTCTAAAATCGTCGGATAGCGTTGCTCGGGCTTTTTTGCCAGTGCCCGTAAGAAAGGTTCATCCAATTTACTTGGAAACGCTGCATTGTAAACGCTAGGCGGCGTTGGGGGCGTATAATGATGATGATGCAATAGCTGACTGGCATTACCCTCGAAGACAGCGCGTCCCGTGATAAGCTGGTACATCATAACCGCAAGCGCATACTGGTCGGCTGCCGGGCCGACATGTACCGATGTCGCCAGAGCAGGGTCGTCGAATTGCTCAGGAGCCATATACAGCGGCGTTCCCACCGAACGGTGCAGCGAACGCCCGTTGCGATAGAAAGCCGCCAGGCCAAAATCAGCCAGTAATAACATTGGTTGCCCGTGAGGAAATATTTTCGCGAGCTTATCTTGCTGTCCGATTTTTAATGTATGTTTCTCGACGCGAATTAAAAAATTTGTGGGTTTGATATCGCGATGAATAATGCCATGGTCATGAGCACATTGTAAAGCAGACGCCGCTTGCAACAGGTAATACCCTGCCTCTTCGGCAGAAATAGGCCAACTGAAGTTATATTGCTGGGTACGCTTCTGTAACCAGCTCCACAGAGAGCCTTCAGAGAGATACGGCATCACCAGATACGTGATAGGCAAACCGTCAGCTTCAATGGTCTCTTCCCCAAAATGATAGAGTGGAAGAATATGTTCGTGTTCTAATTCGGCGACAGCACGCGCCTCACGTTCAAAACGTAACGCGGCCTGCCGCCCTTCTGGTGTATCGGGAACAGCTCGCAAATCTCCACAAACAACCTTAATCGCAACTTTTCGTCCTATGCGTGCATGTTGAGCTAGATAAATATCGCCCATACCGCCGCTCTCGATGAGTCGTACCATCCGGTAGCCACCGAGAGTTTTCCCCGCCAATATATTTATCATTCTAATCCCTCGTACAGGAATAATGTGCATAGAGGAGTGAAAAACACAGCACCTCTACATACATTATACTGATGGGGGTAAAAAAAGCAGACTGCTATGAGAAAAAGGTACAGGTGGCATTTCGCCGCCTGCTTCTTGGAAGCGGACATATACTAAAAGCAAACTGTGCAGTGTCTGTGGGATGAAAGTGAAGGCAGGTAGGAGTGTCGGTAGATACACGTTTACAGGATGTAATCAAACAGGTTTGGCACCTTCTCTCCTGTGGGAGTGTGCATATCATACTGGGATGTGCGGTACCGGAACTACGCCATCCTTTACTGAACCAATTACCCCTTGCGCATTATACTGTTGTCGCAAACAGTGGGCCAATCAGTGGAACCGCGCTCTTGCAACATGAGCATATCCGTGCGCTCTGCGATGTTTCGCTCTACAAAGGCCAGCTAACCGCCAGTAGTGCTATGCAATGGCATATTGACGGAGTGAAAATTAACAGCGTCGCGGTTGCCCCTGTTGAGGTGTCTCAATCTCGTACAGATGGCGCAGATGTTACCGGAAGCACAGGTATCATTGGTATCATTGTCTGTACAGATGCGTATCCAGACGCTTTTTCCTATGGTGAGTGTCTCCTGCTACAACGCTATCTGCCACAGGTAGCCGAACTTCTTGTGCAGGAAACCTCTGAGTCGCTGTCTCGCCGTATAAAAAATAATGCCCCGCAGGTTCATATACCATCAACCATGCTGGAGCCACATAACACGACTTCTCGTACTACGTTTACCGGCCCTGTTCCCCCGCAGCTTAAAATACTTGACCCATTGAAGAACGAATTCATCTCCATGCTCAGTCATGAATTGCGCTCACCATTAACCGCCATTAAAGGCTATGCAATCCTTTTGCAGGCATATGTCATCAATGGCAACAGCGAAGAGCATAGTGGAGCGGGACATACCGATTTCAACACTGCTGAAGCACTCACATCCACACGCCAACGTGAATATCTCGATATCATCATGGAGCAAACAAATCAGCTGGAAGTATTGATCAGTGATTTGCTCGACATATCGCGCATGCAAGCGGGACGCCTGGCATTGCGCTATACGCAGGTTGATATAGCCAGGCTTTGCCAGCGTGTTATCGAACTTGTCCAGCAACATGCCGACCAGCAATATCCCGCTCGCTACACGTTTCGCTCTACGATTGCAGAGAACCTGCCACCGCTTTGGACTGATGCACAACGGATGCGACAAATCCTCACCAATCTGCTGGAAAATGCCGTTAAGTATTCACCAGAAGGCGGTTTAATAGAAATTCTCGTGCATCTCTCTGACACTTCTGACACCTCCTCTCATCTCGATACTACTGCAAGTACGTTCACAGCGAATGACCAACTACCTGCTGAGCCAGCTGCACACCGGCACGATATGTTTTCCATCACTATTCGCGATGATGGCATCGGTATTCCTCTTCAGCAACAATCTCATCTATTTAAGCCCTTCAACCGCCTTGAGCATCCACTTACGCAGGACGTACCAGGGGCCGGGCTAGGACTCTACATCACATATAAACTGGTAGAAGCGATGGGCGGCAGCATTGCCTTACAGAGTAGTGAAGGCCAGGGAACCAGCATCACCTGCTTTTTGCCAGTCAAGCAACCGAATACAGCTTCTTTCAATACAATGGGTACTTGCTAAAAGTTGCTGGGTTTGTTATAGTGTCATTGGGCAGAAAAAATCTCACTATAAAGGATAGAACCATGCAAATCGGTCTGCTTGAGGATGATACTGCTATCCAGGAGATGTTGCGCCTTGTACTACAGGATGCAGGGTATCTCGTCATCATATATCCCACTTCTGATGAGTGTTTAAACGCTTTATCAACCAGCACACAGGGACAGAACACATCTCCCATAGATTTGCTCATCGTTGATTGGCGTTTATCAGGATCGATTCCAGGGACAGAAGTCATCCGCACATTGAGAGCAAAGGAAATGTATAGCTCTCTGCCCATTATTTTAACCACCGCCGCCACTTTCCCCAGTGATGATGAACTGCGCGATATGCATGTCTCACTGCTTGAGAAACCTTTTGCTGTTGATGACATAGTGAGCCTGATAAAAAGTCTGGTGTGACTTTTTTCACATGATCTAACATGATAAGCTCAGCAATCCTTAGAAAAAAATGAGTGTACCTTAGAGAATGCTAAGTCTTTTATTGTTGACTTGTAAGGCGCGGGAATCCTCTGTTATTCTCTATAGTAGTGATAGCGATATGTACTTTTTCCACTTCATCCATGCCAAATATCTTGTGAACTCTGTAGAGAAACAGCAAGGATATGGGAAATAATGAGTGAATATGTGCATCATATCCCTATCAAGTGAATAGAAAACAGTTCTGAAAGAAGCCGAAAGCTTTGAAGGGTGCATCCAACTATGTGGTTGGATAAAAATTGTAAAGAACAAAAAAAACAAACAGAGGGAGAACAACAATGCAAATGCAAAAGGGTCGAGGCCGTGGTTTCGCATCAATGAGTCCTGAGAAAAAGCGTGAAATTGCCAGCAAAGGCGGGAAAGCCGCTCATGCCATGGGTACCGCGCACAAGTGGACCAGCGAAGAAGCTCAGGCCGCGGGTCGCAAGGGTGGCTCCATTAGCCGCCGTCGCCCCAGAACCAGCATTCAAGCGTAGTGTTTGATGTTTTAAACAATAAGGAAGACTGGCGTTTTCACGCCAGTCTTCCTTGATTATCTGGCTTCGCTTGCCAGGCTCTGTGTACAGTATTCAAGGAAGTTGTACATACAAGATCGGGTTGACCCAGATATTATTTACCATTACCATAAAATGGACATGGGGTCCCGTTGATGCCCCAGTACTACCCTCGTATCCGATAACCTGACCTTTGGTTACATTCTGACCAACGCTGACAATAAAACGCTCCATATGTCCATAAATAGTGGCTATATAGTTGCCGTGGTTGATTTTGACCGCCCAACCAAGCCCTGACCAATCCCAGCCAGTCCAGATTACCTGCCCGGTATCCGCCGCCATGATCGGCGTGCCATAGGGTGCGGCAAGGTCAATACCCGTGTGCGGCTTCCAGCACCCACACCAGAACTGGTATTCTGGATGCCCAAAGGGCTGCGTGATGACCGCTCCAATAATTGGGCGTTGCATTTGACCAGTTCCCATAATGCCGCTCGCGGGAATTAGCGTCGCACATGTTCCCCAGATATCGCTACCACCGCAGTACCCTTCATTTGTTCTCAGTGCGGGAGTTGCAGTCGGCGTGACAGGATTTTGCGAGGTCGCGAAGGCACCTGTTTGCCCACTGGTAAACCAGTCATTGACCGATTGTACAAGGTTCTGAGCATGCTGACCACTCTCAAGTGGTGCAACTAGCAGCGTTGTAAGCACCAGTACCAGCATGCAAGCCACTACTGCGCCAATCAATATGCGAGAGCCACGGCGCGGCTTTTGAGAAACTGGTGTCCGCTTATTCTCTGCCGGAATTACCACACGTGTTTTATATACCGGGAATGATGTTGGTGATACCGTCTGGGCCGGTAGTCCCTGTGAGAGTGTCGTTAATTGCGTATTCAGCGGGCGCGTCTGTCGCTGCATTGGCAATGGCGTTGTATCGTCCAGCCAATTACCTGCATTTTCCAGAGGACGAGTGACATGCCCATTTTGCGTAGACCCATCGGTATCATTCAAGGAATGCGTCGTGCGGGCATTAGACAGGGGCGATGTGTTACTAAAAGGCCGCTCTACGTGGTCATCAAAAAAAGGTGACATGAAAAACCTCGCTCATTCGGATTATTGCTGTTGTGCTGGTAAACACAAGAGTAGTGTACCTGAGAAATGCTGCGTTGCCAATAGAGATACGCTGAACGGTAGCTCAAATGGGCTAGAAAAGCATTAACTATCTGAACGCTTAACACAGCCCGTTTCGCATAGATTTTGCTTTTAGGCGGGCAATTCGTTCGTTTGAGGGTAACGAAAAGATCATCCCGCGAATAGAGATGGTACTTTTTGGAATAAAGTTGGTCATTGAATAACATGAATGCTATAATTCCCTCCAGTCAAGAACCTGATTTATGATGATATGACTTCTAGCCCAAAAGGAGAGTGTGACCATTTCAGCCGAAACAGAACATAGAGAAAAGACATCAACGATGGTCGCTGTTGCCGTCGAGGCGCAACCCGCACCATCTCCTTCGCCCACCAATCCCCAGGTTCCTTCAAAGCTGTCTCGTAGCTGGTTTGGCAACGCCTTCAAAGTTGATCTGAAGGACTTTCGTCCGGGTGGGATTTCACTCAGGAAATTCAGTATCACTGAGGGCGTACTGTTACTGGTCGCGGGTTACCTGGCCTCGCGTGGACTGGGAGTTATCCGCCAGTCACTTTTTAATGCCATGTTCGGTACGAGCATCCAGGCAAGTGCATACTATGCCGCATATCGCTTACCGGATACGTTATTTGAATTAATTGCTGGTGGCGCACTATCACATGCGTTCATTCCCGTATTTATTTCGTATGAGAAAGATCAGGGACGGCGTGAAGCCTGGCGGCTCGCCAGCCTTGTTTTCAATATCCTCCTGCTTGTTCTCACTATCTTTACCCTTATTGCCGAGTTTGTCGCGCCCGTGTTTGTGAGCCATCTGCTGGTACCTGGATATCCGCCCGCGACTCAGGCACTGACGACATCCCTCACGCGCATTATACTGATCCAGCCGCTCATTTTAGGGTTAGGAACGGTGGTTTCTGCCATGCTGAACGGCAAACGGCAGTTTCTGTTGCCCGCGATTTCTCTCGCAGTTTACAATTTTGGTCTGATCGGCGGTCTACTCTTCGCGCTAGCCATCCCTGGTGTTGGTATCTACGGCCCAACGGTGGGCGTTATCTTTGCCGCCATCTTTCAAGTGGCAGTGATGATTCCCGGTATTCTCAAGCAAGGCGTGCGCTATGCATTCATCTGGAACCTTAAGCATTCTGGATTACGCCAGATTATGCATTTGCTTGGCCCGAATGTACTTTCTTTGGGCATTGCCTCAATCGCTACCATCATTGATACGGCTTTTATCTCCTACATGCCTGATAAAGCCAGTCTGGCGGCACAGCACAATGCTCATCTGCTCTTTTCCTTACCGCAAACGCTCGTTTCCCAGGCAATCGGTACAGCGGCACTTCCTCTGCTGGCTATTTTCGCTATGAACGGCCATTTTGTGCGCTTTCGCACAAATGTTAGCAAACTGCTTGGCGGCACAGTCATCCTGAGCATACTCGCCTCGTTGTTTTTGTTTGCGTTCGGTAAACCTCTCATCCATTTACTCTTTCAACATGGCGCGTTTAACAAACATTCATCAGCTGTAACAGGAACCGCTTTGATGGGCTATGCGATTGCTCTCCCAGGTCTATCGCTGGCGGCATTACTGGTAATCATTTTTTATGCGATGAAGGATGCGTGGACGCCTTTCGTAATCAATCTTATTGGCCTGGGCATCCACTTTCTACTGGTTATCTATCTTCTAAGGACATTGCATGGGCAGCATATTATCCTCTCCATTCCACTGGCAGGCGCTGGCTCCGGTACCGTTGAAACCGTGCTGCTCGGTACCATTTTATACTTCCGTTTGCGTTCCAAAGTGCAAACCGACAAAGGTATGCAACGCCTCGAACGCTGGCGCAACCGTACCCGTAACATGGCTGTTCCAGCATTAGCAACCAGTGAAGCGAGTGGAGCGATAGGAAACATATCTGAGCCAGAAATGGTGCAAGACGCAAGTATTGCCGAGCTATTCCAGCCAATAGAAGAACATAAAAATACATTGCTAGAGCCAGAGGGCGTGGAAGAAATAGGGGGAAAAGAATCTCCATACACGTTGGAAACATCAGAAGTACCAACGGAAGAAGATGTCCCAGCAGAAACCGTGGAAGCAGAAACGGTAGAAAACCCGGAACACGTGCAAACTGTGGAGACGGTGGGAGAAAAACCGTTGTCGCAAAGTACACCAACACCAACAAAGCGCAAATCTACAGGCAAAAAGAGGAAGAGATAATCGTAGGTGCCGGTAAACCGCACACCTACGACTTTGGAGCCTAGTAGCTCCAGTTGACGCCGCATTGGGCGCAATGTTTTGCCGGGTGATCGCTTTCAAAGGCACGGCGGAAGGATGCGTAACGTTCGCCCTGCCAGATAGCGGCGATTGGCTCTTGAAACACGTTGCCCAGCACGCGCTCCTCTTTATACTCCCTGGCGCTTCTGTGTCCGAAGGGAGCGAAACAACAGGAAAGCACATTGCCACTGGAGGTAATATAGGTCAAAGCATATGGGCGCTGGCAACCAGACCAGGGCCGATCGCCGAAATCGCGCACGATACTTTCTAAGGGAGTCGCCGAACCTGCGGCCTTGAAGGTAATGCCTCGCTCTTTGCACATCTCCTCACAACGGCGCACAAGTGCTAATTCATCGGGTGTTGAACGTCGGAACAGCGCCTGCTTCGAGTGCGCCAGACCCTCCTCAAAGTAGACAAGACGTTGCATGTACACTTCACGCACACCGTTTTCGGTGGCGAGATCAATCAACCCCGGCAATTCATGAAGGTTTTCACGCATGGCGGTAAACCAGAGCGAGACAGCGGGTTTGCTCGCATCCTGTGCCTTTTGCATTTCGATAAAGGCCCGCACATTGCGCCATATTTTGTCGAAAGCATCCACGCCACGCACGATTGCATACGTTTCGGGCGTCGAGCCATCCATCGAGAGGCGATATTCGTCAAGCCCCGCGTCAATCAGTGCCTGCCCACATCTGGGGGTGAGGGCAATACCATTGGAATTGAACAGGACATAGGTACCGCGATCTTTGAGATAGCGAACCATGCGCGGCAACTCTTTGTTCAGCAAAGGTTCACCTAAACCATGCAGTACAACGCGCTCCAGTAGCGGAAACTGATCAACGATATAGCGAAATTTGTCAAAGCTCAAATCCCGGTCGTCCTCGCGTGAGAGCAATGTACGCGGGCATTGCTGGCAAAATTCATTACAACGACTGGTCGGCTCAATATAGATTGAGCGCGGCAAATTAGCGATGAATGTTGTAGTCATGCAATCTCCTCGTGCTAGTAATATACGCGGCAGTTGCCGGTGCCAATTGACTATCTGTCTCTAATAACTCAGCCAGACGCAACAGGTCAGGTAGTTCGTCAACGTCAAATAAAGGGTCAATGCATTGAATAGTTAAGCCCTGGCGTTCAGCCTGCTCAATCGTTCTCTGTGTGACCACGCTGGTACTCATGGGAATGCCGCTAAAGACATCGTGTGGCTCATGCATGGCGATTAAGTAATAGCCGCCATCGTCGGATGGCCCAAGCACCACATCTGCCTCATTCAAGGCAATACGAGCATTAGCGATGATATTCCGGCTCACATGAGGCGAGTCCGAACCAATAAGAATGATGTTCTGGTAGCTCTGTGCATGTATCCACTGAAACGCATAGAGCAAGCGTCCGCCCAGGTCAGCCCCTTGCTGGGGAAAACAGGTCATAGCAGATGCGAAATCAGGCACAAGCGTTGCAATAAACGCAGCGTAATCAACATGTACGGGTGTAAATGTCCAGTACACATCATACTGCTGACCCGCGAAACGCTGGGCGAGGTCAGTAAGAAACACACGATAAAGCTGTACTGTTGCCTCATCGCCAATCGAGCGAGCCAGCCGTGTCTTTGTTTTTCCCACTTCTGGATAGCGGGCAATAATCACAAGGGCGGTATCAGTGAGCTGTTTCATGTATTTTCCCTGCTACCTGCATAGCGCAACGTCGTGCGCAACATATAATAGGCCGCTTTCACACTACCGCTGATGGTACCTGCAACTTTGGAGCGACCATGACTGCGCCGACGATAGTGAATAGGCAATTCTACCATGCAATAACGCGCTTTGGCCGCTTTGACCAGCATTTCCACGGGCCAGCCAAAGGTCATCTCTCGCATATGCAATGCCTCCAGCGCGGAACAACGTATCACGCGAAACGAGCCGATATCAGAGAGATGCACGCCATACAGAAATCGGAGCAAACGGCTTACTAACCAGTTCCCCAAGCGTGCTTGCGGAGGTATCGCGCCTCGCTCGGAGCGCTTGCTCACACGCGAACCAATGACCAGATCGGCGTGTCCGTCGCTTACCGGTGCAAGCATCGTGGGAAGATCGGCGGGATCATCACTGCCATCACCATCCATGAAAATAACAATATCCGCACCCAGAGCGCAAGCGGTTTGAAATCCCTTCAAGCAATTGCGCCCATAGCCACGCCTGGGTTCACTCGCTACAATCGCACCTGCCGCACTGGCAACTGCCGCGGTGGCATCAGTACTGCCATTATCGGCGACAATAATCCAACGAGCAAAATCCTGTGGGATCTCCGGCAATAACTGGCGCAGCGCCGCCTCTTCATCCAATGCAGGGATCACTATCGCCACGTTTTCGGTTGCTAACATACCACTCCTTGCTACAAAGGACGACATACACGATAATATAGCTCGCAATATAACTATGACACGTATTAGTATCGCAAATATTTACAATACTCTATGACCCATTACTTTTCTGCCAGGCAACCTCAGAAATAGTACTTCTTGTGTATACGGGAAGCAAACTGGGAAACCATAAGCCATACTGTCGTATAGAATACAGTATGGATGAGGGTAGGGACCGATTTATCGCGTCCCTACCCTCGCACGGTATTTCACCTGGAAGGATGGAGACAGGCGAATGCGGACGCTTGACATGTGCTATAAGGATGAATATACTTATTGCAATATTTGAGACTGCATTTCTATTGGTTTTCCGCCAATCAAGTTGCACAACGCAATAAGTAAAGGAGCGAGCAGTGGACTCCGAACAATTACGCGAGAATGATGTTCTTGCTGTCCCCAATTCGGGTAGTCTCCCACAAAATATCAATGTTGTTGAGGATGAGGTAATTATCAGCGCCGCAAAATTAAACAAGTATTTCGGCGATAAACACGTTCTCAAAGATATTGATTTCCTGGTGCATAAACGCGAGGTGGTTGCGTTGATTGGCCCCAGCGGTTCAGGTAAAAGTACGCTTATCCGCTGCTTGAATGGATTGGAAAAAGCTACTAGCGGTGAAATCATCATTCATGGACATAAGCTTGATCCAAACTTCTCGACAAAGCAACTCAGCCCCATTCGTGCCGAACTGGGCATGGTTTTCCAGAATTTCAACCTGTTCCCACATATGACGGTGTTGCAAAACGTGATTGAGGCTCCGTTGCTGGTGCGTAAAATGCCAAAAGATCAGGCCGTTGCGCTGGGCGAGAAATTGCTGACAAAAGTAGGGCTTTCGGAAAAGCGCGACGTGTATCCCAGTCGGCTTTCAGGCGGACAAAAGCAACGGGTCGCGATTGCTCGCGCACTGGCGATGCAACCGCGAGCGTTGCTTTTTGACGAGCCTACATCGGCACTTGACCCAGAACTGGTGGGTGAGGTACTCAAAGTGATGAAAGACCTTGCGTATGAGGGCAGTACCATGGTGGTGGTAACGCATGAAATGCAATTTGCACGCGATGTATCCGACCGCGTGGTGTTTATGTCCGATGGAGTGATCGTTGAGCAAGGCGACCCGGAGGATTTATTTCGACATCCTAAAGAGAGACGCACGCAAGTGTTCCTGGAGCGCGTTCTCTCTGTTTTGCCATAGTTAGGCGATCTATTTTCCAGGAAGCACAAGCAGAAAGGCATTATTTTCGATGGATAGTGAACTCAACAGGCGCACGTTCCTTAAGCGTAGCGGCCAAATCGGCGGCATCGTTGCCTTTGGTGGCACATTAGAAGCGTTACTCGCCGCCTGTGGCGGAAATGTGACGACGACGACGGGCTCAGGTACAGTAACCCCTGGTACAACGGTAATCGCCAGTCAAGGTTTGAAAGAGGCAGGACTGTTACAATGGGGTGCCGACTATGTGAGTGGCGCTCCATACGTATTTAAAGACCCCAGCAATCCCAATAATCTGGTCGGTTTTGAGATTGAGATTGCGGTAGCAATGGCCGCGCTTATGAATATCCGCCAGACACAGGTTGAGGTCTGTTATTCAAATCTGGAGCAGGCGCTGCTTGCCAACCAGATTGATATGGTCATGAATGGCTGGGAAAAAACATCAGACCGCGAGAAAACCGAGCTATTCTCCGACCCTTACTACCGTTACGGCCAGCAAATTATTATCCGGGCAAACGACACTCGGTTCGCCAGCACACCCAATCCTCAGGATGTAAGCGTGCTGGCCGGCCTCACGGTCGGTACCGGCGCGGGCTACCTGGCGCAAACGATCATGGAGGATTACAATAGCGCGGTGTCGAGCGCCAGCCAGAAAATCAACATCAAGGCCTACGCGGGCAATATCGCCTTCTCTGACCTTGTACAAAACAAGCTTGATGCCTTCTTCCTTGATAGCCCGATAGCCGCTTACTATATTCTCGGCAGCGGCCCTGGTGCAACACCGATCCCGCAGTTGAAGCTACTTGGTACCCCGATTTATAAGGACAACTACTACGTTGGTTTCAACAAGAGTAATCCCAACTCAACAATCCTCTTGCCGGAAATCAACCAGTGCTTTAACGTTCTCAAGCAGAATGGCACCCTGCGCCGCATCTATACGAAGTGGAAGATGTGGGATACCGATCAAGCATCCATAGGCGTCCAATAGATATCCAACACGGTTGAGTGAGGGTACAGACCTCTGTACCCTCACTCAACCGTGTTGGATAACAACATGCAAAAGCTGAAAGAAGGAAGAATATATGGATGTGATCCTACAGGTCCTACCCGATTTCTTAGACGGCTTGAAGAATACCATTATCTACTGTGTCTCTTCTTTTGCCCTCGCACTATTGCTTGGCCTTATACTTGCCTTGATGAGCGGATCGAAATTCGTCTGGTTACGAGCCCCTGCGCGTATTTTCATTGAAGTGATACGCAGCACCCCCATGATCGCACAGATATTTCTTATCTATTATGGCTTGAGCGCATTGCTGGCAGTCTACAATGTTGCGCAATATGATAATGCCTGGACAGCAGGTATCGCATCGCTTTCGTTAAACTATGCCGCGTATGAGGCGGAGGTTTTTCGCGCCGGTTTCCTCTCTGTTGATCGCGGACAAACGGAGGCCGCTCTCTCGTTGGGGTTGACATCGCAACAAAATTTCTTCCGCATTGTCTTGCCCCAGGCCATTCCGCTGATGATTCCCCCGTTCGTCAACGACTTTATCTACATGCTCAAAGACTCTGCCGTCGTCAGTGTGATTGCCGGTACCGAGCTTACCTCTGTACTAGACTACTATCGCGTGCGCAATGGCAGCAATCCCATTCCATATTTTGTACTCGCTATCGTTCTTTATCTCGCATTGAGCCTTCCCACCTCGTACTTTGCGCGGTGGTATGAACGTCGGCTGCGTGCAGCACTCTAATGCAATCAGAAGGAGCAGTATACATGCAGCAGGCACTGACAAATGTTGAAACAAAACCCCGCTCACGAGGTTGGCTCGTCCTTTTAGATTACCTGTTTTATATCTTGCTGGTCGCCTTCCTGGCCGCATTTGTCTATTACTTCTATTCATATCGGCAGTACGTGACTGTTTTGCTCCCTAGCCTGGTCGAACAGGGTGCGGTTACAACCATCTTTTTATCAATTGTGAGTATGATACTGGCGACTATCTTTGGCTTTATTGGTGCGCTCGGTCGCCTATCGCGCTTTTTCCTATTTCGCTGGATTGCCTTTGTCTACGTTGAAGTGATACGTGGCACCCCAATTCTCGTGCAGTTGTTATTATGGGCCTTTGGAGTCAGCGCGATTCTCACGAATGTCGGCTTTGACCCCTATAATATTGCTTACCAGGCGATGACCGCGCTGCAAAGTAACAGTCTTTTACCCGGCCAATTTACGTTTGACGCCGCTTTCTATGGCATACTTGCCTTAAGTTTCAACTACGGTGCTTATCTGACCGAGGTTTTCCGTACCGGCATTCTGAGTGTAGACAAGGGACAGACCGAGGCGGCCCTGAGTTTGGGATTAAACTCTCGCCAAACAATGCGCCATATTATCTTGCCACAGGCGTTTCGTATTACCATTCCCCCGTTCACCAACTATTTCATTACGCTGGTGCAGGATACCGCTCTTCTTTCTGTCGTCGGCGGCGTCATCGAGTTGCAAGAATTGACCACTTCGTATGCCAGTCCTTTATCATCAAACACGAACGCCGAGTTGTTCGTCTATGTGCTGGGCGCGGTCATCTTCCTCTGCATCTGTTACCCACTCGCCCTGCTCGCCCGCTATCTGGAGTCACGCATGGCGGTTGCGTATTAAATATGATAGAAGATATGCTGCGTTTCTGCCAGCATCACATCCCTCACTCAGTAACATCCCTATTTGAGTGAAGTGTACCCTCTTCAGTAATATTTTACCTGAGGGAATGAGGGAATGAGGGAATGCGTATACTGGCAAAATCAATAAGAACATGTTATACTTAAAAAGCAATCGGCAAATCGTTATTTAGGCGGGATAATGATACAGGCCTCATTGCGCTGCTATTGCTACCCTTGAAGTACTACTGGCAAGTTAATAGTGTCTTGACTTTTTAGTGTGTAAGTGGTACAACTACATCCGTAATGTTGTAGTGCGTTTTCTATTGGCTCCCCATTCCCGGCGGCAGGCGAAGAATGTTGCTTGCCTTATATCCATCCGTCATCGGGAAAGTATGACGTTTTGTTTCCCACTCACGGTCCTATTGTAAACTACATGTTGTTTTCAAGAACAGACGAGGAGAATCAAATGTCTCAACATCCGCAACCCAGGCCCGGTCAGGAGTATACCGTGCAATCCGGGGACACTCTCTGGGGTATTGCACAACGAGCCTACAACGATCCTGAAGATTGGGATACCATCTACGATGCCAACAAAGGGGTGATCGGCAACAACCCTAATCTTATCTATCTTGGACAAAGGCTCCAGATACCATCACAGTCAGACCCACATAAGAAAAAACCGGTTCCCACATCACCACCAACGACACATATGCCGCCTACACCACCACTGCCACCAACGACACATATGCCGCCTACACCACCACCAACGCCACCTACACCACCACCTACAACATCTGCGCCGCCACCGCCAAAGGATGATAATGACAGTCCATTAGATTGGATCCAACACGAACTTGGAGAGAAGAAAGACGACTGAGTGACTCTTTTCCGGTGTATAGTGATGGTTCGGCACCGTTTAGCACACGTTCTATCGTGGAATATCGCGGAGTACCCCTTGCTTTTGGCTAAGGGGTACTCTTGCACAGGGAACCTGTCAGGTTCGACGGCCACCTTTATAAAGTGAATAGATGCCAGTGATATTGTCTTCATTTTTGCCAGAATAGGGAAGCGCAATTCTATGGATAAAGAGGTAAGCCTGATCATTCCAACGCTCAACGAAGGAGAAAATCTCTCCATGACGATTGAGAGCATACAGGCAACAATTACTGGTGCATACGAGATAATCGTTGTAGATAATGGCTCAACCGATGGCAGTACTGCATTTATTGAACAGGCGAGCGATCCACGGATTCGCCTGCTCAAGACGGGAGAGCGCCTCGGCGTAGCGGGGGCGAGAAATTATGGCGCAGCCTTCGCTGAAAGTAATATCCTGATCTTTATTGACGCCCATATGCTGTTTCCTCAGAACTGGCTGATGCCCGTACTCGATGTCTTACACGAGGAATCGGTGCGACTTGTCGTTCCTGCTGTTAGTGCCTGGGGAAATCCGTATGCTCTCGGTTATGGTATAAGCTGGAAAGGTAAAAAGCTGGAACCGAAATGGCTGGGCAAGCAATCGTCTGACCCCTACACGGTTCCGCTGGCCGGAGGGTGTTTTCAAGCATTCCATAAAACTTTTTTTTATGAGATTGGCGGCTATGATCCAGGCATGACCAACTTCGGCAGCGAAGACCTGGAAATGTGCCTGCGCGTCTGGCTGCTTGGCTACCAGGTAAAGATTGTCCCGCAAGTTGAAATCTCCCATCGCTTTCGACGTACTGCCCCCTATGAATTTGGCTGGATTGATACCTCATACAATTTCCTGCGTCTCATTTACGCGCATTTCAATGAGCAGCGTATAGCACGCATCCTTGCAGCCCATACAGAAACACCCAGCTTTGATGAAGCATTGCAACGAGTGCAAATCAGCGATATCTGGCTCAGGAGACGCACACTCGCCTTGAAGCGTACATTTGATGATGACTGGTTCTTTCGCACCTTTGACATCAAGGAGGGTGAGGGAACCGAGCAACTCGCTGTATCAAGGCAGGATGCAGTGCCAGAGCAGGTCTTGAACCTGCCCCTACCATGACCAGTGAGGCTATTTCAATCCATACGCAGTAAGATGTCCTGCTTCATCTGCTACATACACCCGTCCATTGACAATGATGGGGCTTTGCCAGTGGAGGCCGCCAATGGAACCACCTGCCGACGATTGGGTACTGCTCCAGAGGACTTTTCCGGTTGCTGGTTCCATTGCCCATAAGACATTGTTGCCTTGCACAAAAAGGATGTTGTTGGCGATGAAGGGCGAACTGCCGCCATGACTGTTCTGGTACGCCTTTTGCAGCGTGGTATGTCCATGCGCATCGGTTATTACCTTGAATGCGACAAGTTCACCTCCATTGGTGATGAAAACCCAGGTCGTATTATGCGCATCGTTCCAGGCCACTGGTTGCGTAAGTATACTTCCTTGCATGGCTCCATTTAACGTTTGTAGCTCGCCTCCTACATGATTTGGCCCGCCCTTACCGGAGAGATTCTGGCGATTGAGCAGCCGTACCGCGCTATCTTTGCCCACCTGCACGGCGAGATAGGGCGTTAAACTGCCTTTTTGCATGGGAAGCATCGTGGGTGCTGCGCTGCCAAGGTCGAGATCAGTTGATTGCAGGTAGCTATAATTGCTCGGCGTATAGCTATCAACCACTTTTTGCAGATTGGGACTGAGTTCGATAATGCTGTCGCCATAGTCATAGCCACCTTTATCAGCAGTATAGTTACCATTACCTGTGGTGACAAAGACGTTGCCAGTTAACGGATCAACCACTGCGCCCGCTCGTGCCCAGATACCTGACTGCACATCGGGACAGTAATTGGCATCAGTAGATACCGTATCCAGCAACCGGTGAATGTTTGCACATAACGAATTAAAAACGCTGAGCGCACCCGTTGTGAGCGAAATTGCGACAACATGTCCCTGGTAATGTCCAGCATCACCAGGATAGCCACTGGTACTCATGTAGAGATAGCCACTGGCAACATTGAGTGAGGAAGAGCCTTTCTCTACATCTGGCATGTTCGTGATACGTACCGGCCACCCCCCACCGGTTTGCTCCGCACCGCTACCAACCGCATATTTATGAATTTTGCCGTCTAACCCATAGCTATAGACATACTGACCGGATGGGTCAAGCGCGGGTGAACTCGTAGTAAATTTTGGTCCGCTGGTATTTTGTCGCCAGACCTGTTGCCCTGAATTAGCATCCAGAGCCAGCAAGCTACCAGCCAGCGTAGTAACGAAAAGCAACGTTTTCACGCCCGCCGGTGTTTTTACGCCGGGTAGTTCAACCGGTGAACTGTCCACCACAGCAGGTAATGTTTGTTGCCATAAACGTGTAAGATGGCCCACGTTGCCTGATGTAATGATTTTCTCACTGGTGTTCACCCCACTGCGTGAACCACCGCCATCGAATGCAGGCCATGCAATCTCTGCTTTGCCATTGGGACTGGCCCCAGATGTGGATGTTGCCGGGGCTGAAGCCGTACTGGTAGCTGAACTGGTCGAAGTACTTGACTGCCCTGATGAACAGGCCGCAAAGAGTAGCGAGCAAAGAAGAAATACTGAAAAGCCCGATGTTATTCGCAAACCACGTTTGTACCGAAAATCCATACAATCCCCCGAAAGCCCATACAAATCTGTACAAGCTTTGCATAGTATCCTATCTGACTATCTAGCGTTCATGATATACGTTAAATTATAAGCAGAGTAGCAAAATAGGACGAAAATACCAGCGCAAGGTATCTCAGAGATACTTTGCGCTGGTATTGGCGATGGAAAGAATATGCTGAATAGAACCGAATAGCCTTAAAAAAATGCCGCTTTACTCTTCCACGGCGCCAAAAGAGCGACGCACCCAGAGAAATGCTCCGGTCGCCAGAATCACTAACGCTGGAACGGCGAGAAACCAGAGTTTACGGCCTTTCTTGCTGGTGTTCTCGTCCAATTGGTCAACTGCCTCGATTTCCTCTATAACTGCGTCTTTTACCGCTTTTGCCATGCTACTACATTCCTTTCATTTTCACAAAAATAGTGGCGTTTGTTTCATTACCCTCACGTTCAAGAGTGAGGCCATCGCTCGTTCACAGGTAATGCATTGATGAGCGTCTGACATTACTATTATACGGCGGGTACAATCACCGTTTGTCTATGTATTCTTACGGTGCTTGATCCATGACCTGAACCGCTTTTGACAGTTCATTTCTGCAAGAATCAATATGCTGTATTATACTCATTTAACGAACAACATACAAGAGATACTACTAGATATGATGCTGGTCAGAGAATTTTTGCTTGATACAATCCTGATGTTTGTGCTGCTTTTCTTCCGTGTTATGCAAATCATAAATACAATGCATAATCTTTGCCAGCGAATCGTCAAGCGGATTAGATGTGTCTATAACGCAGCCATCGTCGTCGTAATCCTCAAATCGGGGCTTCCACTGCTCCCACTCTTCCCAGGAGGTGATCTGGAATTCTGAAACTTTCCCTTTGCGTCCTTCCAGGCGGCGTTTTTGCACTTCTGGCGAGCATTGACAATGCACCACTAACATCGGAATCGAAAATTCTCTGGCTAGCGCCTGTGATTGCTCGAATGTCGTGCGATACGTCAGCGGCATATCCACCACGACGCTGAAGCCCAGGCTCAGTTGTTCACTGGCAAGGGCAAACATCAATTCGTATGAAAAACGTCCAACTTCTGGTAAATCCCCAAAAATATCAACGGCTTTCTGACGTATAATGTCCCGGTCAATCAGCGGGGCATGTAAAGCCACCGCAATTGCCCTCGCGATAGTACTTTTACCAGTACCTGGATATCCACGCATTACGATGAACGTGCTACCACTATGCACAGTCGTCTCTCTTCTATGAAAATGCCTCATTCTCTGTCGTGGCGATTACTTTTTTTTAGTATAGTCGCAAAATGAAGGAATGTCCAGAAAATAGGACTTGTAACTACTGTTGCAACATGTAAGCAGTAGCAAACAATCAGCCGTGTATGAGAAAGACGTTACGCCGCCGACGACTAGCACACATCTTGACGTTGCCGCACGGCGGCGTTATCATTCAATAAGAAGAACTCCTTGAAAAAGATAAGGACACTTGTATTTTATGATGAAGAAGTTTCGAGGTCGCAGCCTCGCACATCCAGGTTGTTTGATCGGTGTAACAACCGGTTTGATCGTGGGGATTGTGCTGGCAGGTATATTAGCTGCTGTTTTTAATGTAGCATTCAACGTTGTGTTACTGGTCTGGTTTGGTTTGGCAATTGTGCTGGGTGCGATTGGCTGGATTATCGGGACCCGCGTCTCCTCGCGCTTTCCAGCGTTGGAAAATGAGGAGTAACCTTACTATTTTTGTAACAATCATTTCAATTGGTCACACGAGTTGGAGTGATCGCCGCACATAGTGTTTATCCAGCATCAGTTGTTTTGCAGCTGATGTTGGATAAACTGCAAACCGCCATAAAAACTACCCGGATATATACAGTTGTATATTTCTAATTCGGCCTTGATTCTACGGTCATCGTCTCTGCCAAAGGCTCTTTTATCTCGGCTAAGAAAGCACTTTTTCTCTCCAACCGATCTCCCTTTTAAATCATCTATTATTGTTGAGAAAATAATGCTATCTTTAGGATCAAGATCAAGATTTTTTCGATATAACTCTGCCTGCTTGATACCGTCCACCTTAACCTCAAGGCATTTCCCAACATTGATGAGCCTATCAAGCATCGAATGCAAAAGATTCAGTTCTCTTTCCTGCGAATCTTGCAAGACGCTAATAACAGGCCCTAAATCAACCATGACTTGTTTATGCGGCTCTGAACGTTTTAATTCTCCCAATGTTTTTTTCAGAGAGTTATGTAAGTCATTTCTTTCATTATGGATGCGTAGGATGTTGTCAAAACATTCCGCAAGCACGAAATTAGGGAAGACAAGTTCTATCTGGCCTTTTTCTGCAAGCTCAATGACTGCAAGAGCATCAGCATGCTGTTCCTGTTCACGTACCACTTCGATGACAAAATTTGTTTCGACATATACGATCATAACGTCCCTTCCATCAAAACCATTGCTCCTTTGATAGAATCATTAAAGCCTGCTTGAGCTAATGTCTTCTCTGGCTCTTCGGTAAGAATCTGGGGTTTCGTACTTAAATTGTCCAACCATTGAAGCATGACGAGTTCAAGCACCGAACCATAAAGTCTCTCCTGTGCTTCCTTATCCAGGTAGCGATTCATCACTTTATCCATTGGAAACTCGTACATAGGCGTTTCACTGGCACCATATTGTTTTGACTCCTTCCACAAGTAACCAACATCTTGCGAGAGCAGCAAAAAGTATGGGACATGAGCAGGCAAACCGCGAGCTAGCATATTTTGACGAATCACCGTAGCTTCATCGCGAGTCAGGTTTGACATAGCCTTAACTTCCACCACCGCTATTGGGTCCCCATCAAAATTTTTTATGAGCAAGTCTGGTCGAAAAGTAGTCATGGTTTCTTTTCCTTCCTGATAATGACGCGGTTACAGATTCGTCTTTCCTTACGCTGTCAGTATAGCTATTTTGACGCACGAAAGTCAAACAATTGCCGCTAATCTTTCACAAATCTCATCAGGGTTTTCAATACTATTGGCATCATTACAACGGCCTGAATAGATATTCTTCCTGGGTCATGCGTTTGTAGGCGCTGACGACGTGGTAGAGGATAATCAGTTGTGTGAGGGCTAAGGGATCGCTCTGGCGGAGCATGTTGCCAACATGGAAGAGACCGAGTTGGCTCAGCAAATCGGGGCGTAGATGGCTGACATTCTCCATATGCGCCCAGATGCAATCTTCCAGCTCACAAGCTTTCTGGTGACTGATGTTACCATCAATATCTAAGATATCACGTAACTTTCCGGCGTATTCTTCTTCAATATAGCGTAGTGCCGGACGCGCCCCCTCATGAACATCATCAAAATCACGCGAAGCCTCCAAAACGTCACGTAAGTCAATCTTAGGCGCATCCTTTGCCTCAATCAGGCGCACATCGAGATGGGCAAGATTGCGGGTACGATAGTAGAGGCTGCCACGGGAGAAACGCACGATGATATCGGCATATTGCTTCTGAGGTTGGATATAAGCGCGGCTATCACGGCGGCGCAGCTTCATTTGTTCGCGCACCTGCTCAACAGTATAACCGCGAGAGGTACTGTCGCGCATAATTTTCCACTGTTGCAAAAGAGCAGTTTCGGGGTCAAGGTAAATGCGCACGTGCGCAAGGCTGCGTAACTCTTCGGTAAAGAGTGGGTGCAGGCCATGCACAATGATAATATCGGCGGGCATAAAGAGTACAGGGTCGGCAAACGTCCCATGTTTATGGTCATAGACCGGCTTGATAATGCTTTCACCATGCGCGAGACGACGAATATGCTCCGTTATGAGCGCGATGTTATTCGCAGAAGGGTGCAGGGCGGTTATACCAGCACGCAAACGGGTAGTCCGATCCATCGTATGGTAGTCATCGAGACAGATGTGCGTCACACGTTTCCGCCCAAAGACCCGCACCATCCCATCGGTTAAGGTCGTCTTCCCTGAGCCACTATCCCCACAAACCGCCACAATAAGGGGCTGTTGACCATTTGTAACACTTTCCATGAATTACCACTTAGCATCTTCTCGAACCATAGCATTCAGTTATCCACACGACACTACGACAACATAGTCCCCATATATGCTACGCCTTCACCGTTCCAAGCATCAGTTTCAAAAGCGTGGGCTGTACCCCGTCTTTTGATATGGAATGCTTACTCTAAGTATAACAAAGAAATTGTGCTTTCGACTATAGGCAATCTGAACACCATGTTTCATAAAGCACAAAAAAAGGGTACAATGTAGAAAAGTAGATTAGTATCGGTGGGAGACGAGGGATTTTATGGATTATCCAATACTTGAACAGCTTAGACAACGTCCTCTCCTGTGTGACGGCGCAATGGGGTCATTGTTATACGCACGCGGCATTACCTACGAAGAATGCTTCGATGCGTTAAACCTGACGCAACCCGCGCTTATTCAAGATATTCACAGCGAATATATCAGCGCAGGCGCACAAATTATCGAAACCAATACCTTTGGCGCGAACCGGGCAAAACTTGAAGCCTACAATCTGGAAGGGCAGGTGCGTGAGATTAATAAACGCGCCGCAAAACTAGCGCGTGAAGCACGTGAGGTTTCGGGCCAATCGGTCTTTATCGCGGGCGCGGTCGGCCCCAGCGGACGCCCTTTACAGGCACCGGATGAGCATCGTTTGAACGAACTACGCTCTATCTTCCGCGAACAAATTGAGGCGCTGCTGGTTGGGGGTGTAGACCTGCTCATTCTTGAAACGTTCTCCAGCCTGGCAGAATTGCGCCAGGCGGTGCTTGCCGCACAGGATATCGGCGGACTACCGATTGTTGCACAGATGAGTTTCTATGAGGATGGTCATACGCTCTCCGGTCAATCGGCAGCGCGAGTAGCCGCCGTACTGGACGACCTGGGTGTCAACGTGACGGGAGCAAATTGTAGTGTTGGGCCTGCCGCGACACTCGATGTTCTGCAAGAGATGATTGACAGCGTTCAACCCCTGGCCGAACGAACACACGCACCCACACAGTTGTTTTCCGCGCAACCGAACGCCGGCTTGCCCGCTCGTATCGGGAACCGCTTCTTTTATATGGCAACACCTGACTACTTTGCGGATTACGCGCTCCGTTTCGCCAAAGCTGGTGTCCAGCTTATCGGTGGATGCTGTGGCACCACTCCACGCCACATCGAAGCGATGCGCAAAGCACTTGACGAGCATTACGGGGCGGTTCCGCAAAGCATTCCAGACGCGGTTTCAAGCGTTCAGATTCGTTCGTCCAACGGGCAAAACGGGTTAACAAAGGCACAGGCTACCATCGCCAGCTTGATTGAAGAGGAAATCATTGTTCCTCAACAAGGAACTCGAACTCGCTTGCAGGAAAAGCTCGCGGCAGGGGAGTTTATAGTAAGTGTCGAATTAGACCCACCAAAGGGGTTAAACCCAACCAGGATACTTGAGGGTGCCGCGTTATTACAGGAAGCGGGCGTTGATTGCATCAATATTGCCGATAGCCCGATGGCACGGGTACGTATGGGCTGCATCGCCCTTGCGCGGCTCATTCAAGATCACCTGGGCATTGAAACCATCATACATTTCACAACGCGAGACCGCAATTTGATGGCGCTGCAATCCGAATTGTTGGGCGCTCACGCTCTCGGCATCCGTAACATCCTGGCGCTGACAGGTGACCCGGTGCGGGTTGCCGATTACCCGAACATAACCGGTGTCTGGGATGTGGATTCAGCAGGATTGGTATCGGTGATTCGCGGCCTAAATAATGGACACGATGCAGCAGGTTCTTCAATCGGCGCACACGCCTCTTTCCATATTGGGGCCGCGCTCAACTTAAATATGACTGATGAGGAGACAGAGCAGGAGATCGCCAAGTATCATCGCAAGATTGAGGCAGGTGCCCACTTTATCATGACCCAGCCCATTTATGAGATGGCACCGCTGGTGCGCTTCCTGGATCGCGCCGGGACGCCGCCGGTACCGATCATTCTAGGCAGCATGCCATTGCACAGTTCGCGTCATGCCGAATACTTGCACAACGAAGTTCCTGGCTTTTCCATTCCCGACGCTGTGCGTAACCGTATGCGCAATGCCGGCGAACATGGGCAGGAAGAGGGATTGCGTATGGCTCAAGAACTGCTGGCAGAGGCCCGCCCATTCATACAAGGCGTCTATCTCGCACCATCCTATGCACGCTATGATATTGTCAACACCCTTGCACGAATGCTGCGAACACAACAAACTGCCTGAATGGCCGCATACTTGTAGGGGCCGATTGATCGCGCCCGCCTTCTCATTCCAACACTGTGCGCTTCTGATGCAGGACGCGGGCGCGATCAATCGCGCCCCGACATTCAAATCCAGTGATGCTCAACGGCATCCGCAACCACACAGGCATACATTACACCCTGGATACCGGCAAGACGATACTTTTCTATACATCCCGCCAGTACAAGCACACCTGTGGTATACAAATTCTGCCGTCTGCTATGTACTGCCATACGGAGCAGGCACTCGGCAGCCAGCGCATTTTCGACCAGAGGCTGCTCACGAAGCGCGAGCCGTCCTTCCGCCTGAGCATTCTCTGGATAATCGTAAAACAAACCTGATTGCTCATCCAACAATTCCTGGCAAGCGAAGTGCATCAGGGCAATCGCCGTATCAAGATATGTTCGTTGTTCGCGTAACTCATAAGCATCCAGGAGCGCACGAACCATCCACATCTGATCGGCGAGTTGACCCGGCAATCCGGCATGTCCATCCAAATAGTAATGACAGATACTGCCATCACGATAAACCAGCTGCTCACTCAACCAATCTAAAGCGCGTAGAGCCATTGTTGCTAATACCGGTTGATGCAAAATACGCGCCGCCAGTAGATAGGAGGAAATCATACGCGCATTCCACGAGGTGTAAACGGTTTTATCAATTGCTGGTGCCTGGCGCGAGGCTCGCGAGAAGTTACCTGGCTCATAATATTCCTCGTCGGCGCTCTGGCTCCCGCTAAAAACGCCCTCCACCGGTTGATAGAGACAGGTGTTGATATAGCGAATGAGCTGCTGCGCGAGGTCATACCACTCCTGCGATTGACTGAGTTGCGCGGTTACTAACACTGCACGCAAGAGGGCTGCGTTCTCATCGAGCATTTTTTCCGTGTGCGGCATACTCCAATCGCTGGCGGCGGAATAGCGGAAGAAGCCTCCCTCTTCCTTGTCCCACAACCCACCCTCAACCATCTGCTCCAGCGAATATGTCACCATCGCCAACATCTCTGTATGCCCCTGGCGAGCTAACCCTAGCAGGAGTTCTAATGCCTCCGCGTGGGAAAACTTGAGATGGGAATGGATGGTAAAACCACCATAGTCGGCATCGAACAAATCTTGTAACACCGCCCCAGCTTGCAGTGGGAGGTCTACCAGCACTGTGCGTTCTTCTTGCAACAAAGTTCGCAAGGCACCCGTTGAAAGTGATTGAGACAGTTTGTGAGTGAACCGACGATCCTGTAAAGCACGCACCTGCTCCGCAATTTCCTGGTGATATTCACTATAATAGCGGCGGATATGCCCCAGGTAATAAAGCATCTGCCTGGGTGGTACATAGACGCCCCCCCACAGAATCTCACCTTCCGTTGTCAGCAATACCACACTGGGCCAACCATTCTGATTGTAGCGTTGATTCACATCCGGGCGCAGGTCGCTATCTACACGAATGGGGATGTAATCACGATTGAGGATCGTAATGATCGTACCCTCTGAAAGCGTGGTTTCATCTAACAAGTGGCACCACTGGCACCATAAGGAAGTGATGAGCAGAAAAATGGGCTTATCTTGTTCGACAGCTTCTTGGAATGCGGCTTGCCCCCAGTGCCGCCAGTGAATACGGTCAGCCAGATGGAGACGTGGGGAAAAACGAAATGCTACCGGCCTCGGCTCAGATGTTTCCGAGGGATCAGCATAGTTAGAATAATCGGCGGCTACATTGCCGCTCATAAGCATCCTCCTTCAAGTCAGACACATTCTTACGGAAACGGCTGCAATTAAGGACGCATTGACAGGTATATACCGATGAACATACGCTACAGTTATATAAAGAAGGGTCGCATCTTTTAGTATACCATATTTTGGGCCAGTATTCGAGGATAAATCAGACCAATTTTCACAAAAATTATTGCGAGTACGCTCCCTCTGTGATATACTGTATGCAACCATCGTACAGTATTCATCAGGAAATATTGTGCTGCATATGAGAATAACTGAGAGCATAGTATCCTGACGATGCATAGTAGTAGCAAAGAACAAAAGACAGTAGTTCAACACAAAGGGAGGTTTGGCCTATTAACAGGGATTTTCGGGGTAACGACCGCCAACGAGAGACACGGGTGAACGAGCGCATACGCACACGCGAGGTACGTTTGATTGATGAAAATGGAGAGATGGTCGGCGTCATGGCTCCAGGGCGTGCGCTTGATATTGCGCGAGAGCAGAATCTCGACCTTGTCGAGATCTCACCCAATGCTAATCCACCAGTCTGTAAACTGATGGACTACGGTCGCTACAAGTATGAGCAGGCAAAGAGAGAGAACGAGGCTCGCAAGAATCAGAAGACAATTACCCTTAAAGAGATTCGTATGCGCCCGCGCACAGATGAACATGACGTGGACGTAAAAACGCGCAAGATCCAAGAGTTCCTGGCTGAAGGTGACAAAGTTCGAGTAAGTGTCCAGTTCCGTGGCCCGGATATGCGCCATCCAGATATCGGTCGCAGACTACTAGACGAAATCGCAGAGGTACTCAAAGGAACTGCGGTTATTGAGCGTCCACCAGTAATGGAAGGACGTATGATGTCAATGATTGTTTCTAAAGCGCCCGGTTGGGAACCACCAAAAAAGCAGGCACCTGCGCCCCCACGCAAACCGCACGCGGACTCGACAGCATCAAGTGCTACGGAAATCACACCGCAGCCTGAGCCTGACTCTATCCCAGAAAATAATGAGACGACGGATACACCAGAAGATTTGTAATCACCAGAGCCGACACCATCATGTAACCTTACAATCATGGTTGTACGCCTGACAGATGGATATATCAGGCCATCTAACCGCAGACCTCGGTGGGGTGTAGTTTTTTGAAACTACACCCCACATTTTACTTGCAGGAATTATCTATTTGACTTTCTAGCCCTGGACTACTACGATACAATAGAACAAAATGATCTCATACATTTTAGAAAGCAGAGGCTCTCAGTGAGTAGTTACGACGATCCACGCTGGTACGAACAAGAACCGGCGCAACCTCATACAAATACACCTTCTTCTGACAAGCAAGCATCGGACGACATGCCTGTATCTATCTTCAATACGCACGACGAACAAGAACCAGCGCAACCTCAACCACCTCAACCACCTCAGCATCAGCCACTGTTCCCCACTCGCAAGGCACTTGTGCCTAAGCCGCGCATATACGGTATCATCAGGCAAATTGTCCTATTGACTGCTATCGTTGTTATTGCTTTCCTGGCCGGTTGGTTCAGTCACCAGCTCTTAACGAACAATTTTAATGCCAGTACTCCTTCCCGCTCATACCTGAGTTTATTTGATCAAGCATGGAGCATTGTAGATCAGAATTATGTTGATCGCAAAGCGGTTAACTACCAGCAAATGTCGTACCAGGCAATCCAGGCCATGCTCGGTGTCTTACACGATACCGGCCATACTCGCTTCCTCACTCCCGCCGAGGTGCAGTCGGAAAACCAGAGCCTGAGCGGCACCTTTACTGGCATCGGTATCTATTTGAGCCAGGACGCCAAAACAAAGCAGGTCACTATTACCGCGACCGTTCCCGGCTCACCCGCGCAAAAGGCGGGTTTCAAGCGCGGCGATGTGATTGTTGCCGTCAATGGCACAAACGTTGTTGGCAAAGATATACCCACTATCAGTAAGCTCATCCAGGGGCCAGTCAATACCAGCGTCTCCATCACAATCAAGCGCCCCACAACAAACCAGACGCTGACAATTAAAGTGACACGGGCCGTGATAAACGTACCAAATGTCATTATGCACTACATTTCCCAGGATCATATCGCTGACATCCAGATTATCCAGTTCTCCGATGGTGTTTCCAGCCAGCTCAAAGATGCCCTGACTCTCGCCAAAAAAGAGGGCGCTACCAAGCTTATTCTTGATTTGCGCGATGACCCCGGCGGCTACTTGAGTGAGGCAATCAATACTGCCAGCGAGTTTATACCTTCCGGCAATGTATTATTGGAACAGAATAGCACGGGACAACGCACGCCTGTGCCTGTAACGGGTAATACCGTCAATACGACATTCCCCATCGTCGTGCTGGTTAATAACAACACAGCTAGCGCGGCGGAAATCGTCTCTGGTGCGTTGCAAGACAACCACCGCGCAATCATCATGGGGGTCAAAACATTTGGCACCGGAACCGTCTTGCAGGAATTCCCGCTCTCCGATGGCTCCGCCATCCTGCTCGGGACTCAGGAATGGCTTACGCCCGATGGACATTTTATTCGCAACCTGGGCATCACACCGAATATCACTGTCCGACTCGGCAGTAATAACGTCGTAATCACGCCCAATGAAGAAAACCAGGGCAACATGACCGAGCAACAAATTCTCAATAGCGGCGACACCCAATTGAACGGGGCCATCCATTACTTAGAAGCGCGTTAAGGCAATCCGTAAGAGAGACAGCAGAAGCAAAAGGGCAAAACGGCTCGCCGTTTTGCCCTTTTGCTTCTGCTGTCTCTCTTACACCTCGCAGGCGCTTTCAGCAGCCTGAAAGTACTTGCTTGTAGGAAGATGACCCAGGAATGGAGCGATAAAGCGGGTGGCGGCGACCACTTGATCCAGGTCAACACCGGTGTCAATACCCATGCCGTGCAGCATGTACAACAGGTCTTCCGTCGCCAGATTACCAGCAGCACCAGGAGCATAGGGGCAACCACCGAGACCACCCGCCGAGGAATCAATGATGCTAATGCCCAGTTGCAGCGCCATCAGCACATTGGCAAGCGCGGTACCACGAGTATCGTGGAAGTGAACAGCCAGCTGCTCAACTGGAATACTGCCAGTTTCGATCAATAGACCCAACACATCCACTACCTGATTCGGTGTCGCCACACCGATAGTGTCCCCCAGTGAAAGTTCGCTAATGCCCATCTCCAGCAAAGCCTGCGCGACATGCAAAACATTCTGAGGCGGAACTGCACCCTCGTATGGACAGCCAAATACCGTTGAGATGTAGCCACGCACAACTACCCCTTCCCGGTTCGCACGTTCTATCACCGGACGAAAATTGGCGAGACTTTCCGCTATGGTAGCATTGATATTATGTCGAGTAAAACCCTCGCTGGCGGCGGTAAAAACCGCGATAGAGCGCACCCCTGCTACCAACGCTCGCTCCATGCCCTTCAGGTTTGGTACAAGAACGGGATATTGCACCGCCGGCAATCGCTCTATTCCGGCCATGACTGCACTGGCATCGCTCAACTGGGGTATGGCACGCGGGCTGACAAACGATGTCGCCTCGACAACGGGTAAGCCAGCCTCGGCGAGCATGTTGATGAACTGTATTTTTTGCTCTGTAGGCACATGTTCCTGCTCGTTTTGCAAGCCATCACGCGGGCCAACCTCGACAATTCGCACCGATTGAGGTAATTGTGGTAATACTGGCAATGTTGCTGTCATCGCTCAAGCCCCTCTCACCTCAGTACGAGATGGCCGTTCGACAGGTTCATTTGTTTGCCTCAGTTGCGTATCCTCATTCTGCTGTCGTGGCGATGGTAACAGACGCGGGCCGGACAGATGTTCATTCTGTTCATTTTTTCGCATAACAGCGGGGGCTTGCGTCGTCTGTGCATGCTTACGATCCACACGCACCTTTGTAATACGCCGACCGCGTGTTGAGAGAACGGTAAAAATCAGATCTTTGTGTGTACTGGTATCACCAACATTCGGTATCTTATCCAATTGAGCATACAGAAACCCGCCCAGTGTATCGTAACTCTCGTCTCCGAGGTCCGTATCCATCAATTCATTGAACTCATCTATACTTATTTTAGCATCAAAGACATATTCATTTTCGTTGATTTGTTCGTAGAGCAGTTCTTCGCGGTCATACTCATCTTGAATATCGCCGACAATCTCTTCGACAAGGTCCTCAATCGTCACCAGTCCAGCAACCGAACCATATTCGTCAACCACAATCACCATATGCACACGCTTCTGGCGAATCTCGCGCAGCAAGTCATCTAACTTTTTTGTTTCGGGCACAAAGTACGCGGCACGGACAAAATCACGAATTGGCAATTTATTGTGTTCCTCGCGCAGTTGCCGCAACATATCTTTTATATAGAGGACGCCGATAATGTTATCAATGCTCTCTTCGTAGACGGGAATACGTGAAAAACCACCTTGCATGGCAAGATCTACTGCCTCATCAATCGTGGTATCACTTTCCAACGTCACCATGTCTATACGCGGTATCATCACCTCGCGTACCGTGGTATCAGCAAACTCGAAGATGCTGCGAATCATCTCCGTCTCTTCCTCTTCGAGAACGCCCTCTTCCTCGCCAACACTCACCAGCAAACGCAATTCCTCCTCTGTCACAAAGGGACCGCGATGTTTAATCTCACCGCCCACCAATCGAAGCAGTAGACCAGTAATTGCACCCAGTAACCAGATAAGCGGGCGCAAGAGCCAGGTGACAGCTTTCACTGGTCCAACAAAGGCTCGCGCATAGCGTAATGGATTTTGTACCGCGGCGGTCTTTGGCGTTATCTCACAGAAAATCAGCACCACGAGCGAACTCAGCACTGTAGAAATCAGTTCACCAAAGCTCGCGGAGAACTGAAGCGCCAGCACTGTCGCCATACTGGAAGCAACGATAACTCCAACACTATTCACAATCAGGATTGTCGAGAGAAAAACGTTGGGATTCGCCAGCAGCTTATCAATTTCGGCAGCCTGGGCATCCCCTTCTTCAACAAGATTTCTGAGTTTGATCCGGCTGATAGAGGTTAAAGAAGTTTCAGCAGCAGAGGACATTGCACAGAGGAATAAGGAAACAATCAGAATCGTGAGTTGCAGCCACGATTCTGAGTTAAATTGCGGAATGTGAAAATCTATTCCGGCGGCTACATTTGCTAAGCCAGGGCCGTCCATAGCAAAGACTACTCCTTTTTACCTTGTTCTGTCGCAGTATCTTCTGCGTTTACTGCTAACTCCGGCATGCGTAACACCCGTGCAGGAACACCAACAACTAACGCACCAGCGGGTACATCTTTTATTACCACAGCGCCAGCACCTGTTCTACCTTGCTCACCTACAGTTACAGGTGCAACTACCATTGTACCACTTCCAATAAACGCTCCGTCGCCAATAATAGTACGGTGTTTGCGTTCGCCGTCATAATTGACAGTCACGACTCCCGCACCAATATTAACATGCTCACCCAAAGTGGTATCGCCCAGATAACTAAAATGATGCATATCGGATTCCGCACCTACATATGAGTTTTTCACCTCAGCAAAATTCCCCATACGTACATTACGTGCCAGGTACGCTCCTGGACGACAGTGGCTAAATGGCCCAATGCTGACGCCATCCTCAAGCGTTGTTTCCTCCAACACGGAATTACGCACAATACAATGATCTCCAATCGTAGACTGCTCAATTGTCGTTCCCGGCCCAATACGGCACTGGGAACCGATACGAGTATTTCCTGTAATCATTGTACTCGGCAGAATAAGCGTGTCAGTGCCAATCTCAACTCCGTCATCAATATACGTTGTAGCGGGGTCGGTAATTGTCACGCCCGCGTACATATGGCGATCCAGTATGCGCCGCCGCAGCAACTGCTCGGCAAACGCAAGTTGTACGCGGTCGTTCACGCCGATGGTCTCATCGAGCGAGCCACTCACGGTTGCGATAATGCGCCCTTGTGTACTGGCGATAGCCACTACGTCGGTCAGGTAATATTCGCCGGAAGGATTGAGCGGCAACGTCTCTAATATGGGCCAGAGCCACTCACGATCAAAACAATAAACGCCGGAGTTCACTTCGCGGATACGTTTTTGCTCCATGGTCGCACGTTTTACTTCAACAATTGCACGTACCTGCCCATTTTCGTCACGCACCACACGCCCAAAATCACTCATACTCTCGGTAATGGCTGTGAGGAATGTGACAGTTGCTCGACGCTCATAATGTTCAACCAGCAAACGCGCCAACACGTCACTACTGACAAGTGGCGTATCTCCATAACATACCAGCACGGTCTGCGGCAAAGGTGTGAGTCCATCAACGGTTCCGTGTGCCGCCAGTACAGCATCGCCAGTACCAAGACGTTCTTGCTGAAGCGCATAAAGGCAACGTTCGCCAAAGACATCTTTCACCTGAGCAGTCTCATCTCCAAGTACAACAATGGGACGATGGGTGGATGTTGAGGCGACAAGCGATGCAAAAGAAGAAGTGGCAGGTATAGCTTCAATGGCTTTTAGCACATGCGCCAATAATGGCGAACCCACCAATGAATGAAGCACCTTTGGCAATGTTGAACGCATCCGAGTACCCTTGCCTGCGGCAAGCACTACGGTCGCATAAGTATTCATGATGGTAATATAAACCCTTTTTATTGCTCTCTCCATATAGCATAGAGAAAGGCAAAAACAAGATAGACCCTGACAGCAATGGCTCACTCTCACAGGTACCATGCACGCTCAAGGTCTATGGTATTTCCATGCAAGGAAACAGGCTCGGGTGCCAGGATTCGAACCTGGGAATAACGGTTCCAAAGACCGTCGCCTTACCGCTTGGCCACACCCGAATATACTTTAGCCTTCAAGGCCACTTCACGGCCCATCAACACTGTATAAAAATTGATAGAACCGTCGCCCTAAATGGGTGAAACCGTCGTACTATCGATGTCAACTATAACACGGTAATGTGTCAAAGTCAAGAGATTTGCAAAGTTTACAAGAGTTTTGAAAACTCTGAATAAAGCACGTTAAACGCTGGGTAGGGTACGTCACTGAAACAGGGGTAACTACTCCAACTTGACCCCATGATTAGCTATTTTGTTTGACTCTGCATAGCTTAATGGCATTGCGGGACTACTCCACCCACCAGTATCTTGTAGTGACTTGATATCAGTACCCCCTTTGATAGCCGATGTTGACCAATAGTGTCTTGCATCGTGTGCCGATAAACCAGATAAGCCTACAAGTTCTCCAAGTACACGTACCCTATCTGTTATAGCTCGTTCACTCATGACACCTTCTAACTTGCCACCTTTACGAGAACCCATCAGAAGTTTATTGGTAGGAGTACAGCACTGGAAATACCGGATAGTTGCAAGTAGAGTATCTTTTGTGAGTGAGTGTATCTGTACCTTGTCAACCTTCTCACGGTAGAACTTCAACGTACCATCACTGAGAGAAATAGAGTCAGGTGTTAATGAAGCAATCTCACCACATCGTAAACCATGATCCAGCAACAAACACATCAGTAAAGCGTCTCTACGTCCCTGTGGTGTGTCTGGTTGTGATTTCAGTGACGTAGAGCCTGTTCTTTCGAGATAGACACTGCAACAGCCTTCTTATCTCCAACACGAGTAACCTCACGTCCCTTATCAACGTTTCTACCTTCTGCGTGACTATAACCCTCAACTAATTTAATTAGAGCGTAGTCAGTAGATGAGATAGAACCTGCCTTAGTAGCGATTTTACAGTACGCTTTAATCGTAGCTAATCGAACGTTCACAGAGTCGATAGCGTAACCCTCTTGCAACATCCACCGTATATAACCTTCTATGAGTCCATATGTGATACCGTTCCAAGTGTCCGGTGTATACATTAACTCATCAACAGTAAGTATGACACCAGCAAGAGATAAGTATGTGACGAATAGTGCTAAGTCGGCGTGTTGTCTGCGTAGTGTGTTAGATGCTAGCCTTGAGTGATAATCAATGAAGATATTTTGTGAAGCATGGTAGTTTGCCAGTTCCCCAATAGTCTGATTTCCAACAGGTACAAGTTCTTCCGTCATGTTCGTTACTCCTTCTTAGCTTCCGATTTGTCAGTCGGAATAGACTCTAACCAACTCATCACGTTTGCAACTCCTTTGCCGATGTTTTCCATATAAGGTAGCCCTTGCAGTATATACCATTATTGGTAGATTTGGTCAAGGGTAAACTCTGGTAGAATTGACAGAACACGGCAAAAAGGATAACATCATGGTACGGCATAGAGTACGAGAAGAGGCAGAAAAACAGGGATACAATATCTCAACTCTCTCACGAAAAGCGGATATAGGTCAAAACACGGTTCGTAGGCTGTGGCATGACCCATATCGCAATGTGGATATTCAAGTCCTTGAGAGGATAGCGCGTGTACTCGGAATGAAGACAGGGGATTTGTTAGAAGACGTACCAGATGAACAAAACTAACTATTGCACTGGTAATTTATTTCCATCTCTCCAATGATATTCAGAAACTTGTCCTGGCGAAAACTGGACTGAACCCCTTTGACCGGTTCATGCACACATTCGATGATGCGGGATGGATAATGGTAAGGAGCATATACGTCAACCCACTGTAGATGCTATTGCTTATTCCAGCACCATGTCTCATATCAGTGCAATCATCGAATGTGTGCATGAACCGGCAACATGGGTTCACTCCAACTACGAACACCTTATTTTACAGCGACAATCTTAAGTCGCGCTATTTTTGTTACCGGGGGAAGGGGCATATGAGTAAACCTATGCCACAGCACCAACTCAACACCGATTTCGCTATATATAGCGAAGCCACTCAACCTCTGCATCGTGTACAGCGAGCCATGAGAAAGGTTCCAGAAATTACAGCTATCTTCTGGATCATTAAATTGCTGACCACCGCTATGGGCGAGTCAACGTCGGACTATCTGGTTTTCCAGATCAACCCATATGTTGCGGTAATTCTTGGGTGTCTTGGCCTGGTTGTTGCACTAACCTTGCAACTCCTGGTGCGTCGCTATATCCCGTGGGTCTACTGGTTAGCAGTCGTCATGGTAGCAATATTTGGCACTATGGCCGCCGACGTCATACACGTGGTACTGGGTATTCCGTATCTGGTCTCCACTGCATTCTTCGCCTCCACTCTCGCCATTATCTTCGTGATCTGGTACCTCAGTGAGAAAACGCTGTCTATCCATACGATCTACAGTGGTCGTCGCGAGCTGTTCTATTGGGCTACAGTCATGGCTACATTTGCACTTGGCACCGCTGCCGGCGATATGACCGCATCAACCCTTCGTCTGGGTTACTTTCCCTCGTTGATACTCTTCGCAGTCTTGTTCGCCTTCCCAGCGCTAGCTTACTGGTTGTTTGGTTTGAACGAGATATTTGCCTTCTGGTTTGCCTACATCGTAACCCGACCGCTCGGCGCTTCGTTTGCCGACTGGATGGGAAAACCATTTCTGGGTGGTCTCGGGCTAGGAGACGCAAAGATTGCCCTGGGCTTAACGGTTTTGATCATCGGCTTCGTCGGCTACGTAACGGTCACTCGCAAGGATAGGCAGAGCAAACAGCAGTAGCTGGCAAGCAGGCATACCTTTATCCTTTAATATAGCGTGTATCAGGATGACACAAGGGTTCTCTGTACCACGCAGTCGCCCAACATTCTGCTAACACGCTATCGAGTTTCCGCCCATTCAATCGAGGAATAAGCCGTGTCACGACATCTTTGATAGGAGCATAATATTCGATAGGTGGCCTGTCATAATACGTGTAGATATACGCCAATTCTCGCTGGTAGTGTCCTATTAGTTCTTCCCTCAACGACTCGTATTCTTCTTCGTCGGTTCGCTGCATAAACTATCCCTCGTGCCGATATTTGTTAATGTAGTGACGATATCACGATGTAACATTATAATGATATCACCGTAATCCTACTTCCGTCAAGCAAAGAACGGGTGTACATTGTTGAGCATGAAAGTGCGAGTTAAATTGAAAGAAGTGACAGAAGCGAAGGGCATGAGCATGACAAAGCTCTCCCATCGCTCGGAAGTGGCCTACGGTACAATCCGGCGGTTATTCCGTGATCCTTATGCAGAGGTAACATTATCAACATTGAGAAGGTTGGCCGATGCTTTAGGGGTTGCGACATGTGACTTGATTGAAGACGAACCTGACACCGATACTCAGCAATTATGATTAAGCTCAAGGTCAAAGAAGTTGCAGAACAGAAAAAGATGAGCATGAGCAGATTGGGTAGAATGGCAGATGTGGACTTGACAACTCTACAGAAAATCTATCGTAATCCAACACAAGCTAACATCACCCTCTTTACATTAGACAAATTGGCAAGGGCGTTAGAAGTAGATGCAAGTGAACTGATAGAGAGCGTTCCCGATGATGAGGAAAGGGAGTAACGGTAATGGCAACGATGCAAAAATGGGACACTCTCACCGTTGAAATGGGCTTCTTCGGTATGAATTCCGATCACCCGGCACCGCGATTTGTAAACGGGGTGGAAATAAAGGATTGGAAAAAAGTTCCTCTTCACGCTTTTATCACGCAGTTAGGCGCTGATGGATGGGAAATGTCGGGTACGATTAACATTAGTGGTACCAGTAGCGGCAACTTCCTGTTTTTCAAGCGTCCCAGACCGTAGAAATAACATTAGTTGCCTGAAATAAATAGTGTCTCAGTCAATTTAGGAATTCCAACACCGCTTGACCACTCCTCACAAAACCCCTATACTAGCTCTAGCAAAATCCATTCTGTAGGAGAGATGAGGTCGCGGTCTTTATGCAGCAGCCTTCCACGTCCATTGAACTGCCCCAATTTACGAGCATTACCGACGTTGCGCTCGATATTGCCAGAAGATGTGCCAGTTGGCAAGCGCCGGGGACAGGGGAAGATATCTTTGCTTACTTCTCACGTACTCCTCGTCATACGGGCGATGAGCATAGTTTACGCGCTACGCTCATTCGCGAACAGATTTTGCCGGTATTTCACTACGCTTCGGCAGAGATTGAATATGAAAGCCAGGAACGCTACGATCTTTCACTGTGGGTTCAGTCTGGACAGGATAGACGTAGGATAGCCATTGTCGAGACGAAAAGTTCATCAATACAGAACCTTGCCTCAACAAAAAAAGGACACGAAACGCCGATCGAGCAACTCGAACGCTATTTATCACAGGCAGGGCTTTATCTTGGTGTATTAACTAATGGCGACGAATGGCACCTGTTCGATTTCGCCGTAGGCCGCGAACCTCTGGCCTCGTTCAGTCTGGTGGATTTAACTAGATTGTTGCATGACGCCCCAAATGTTGATGTTGCTGCACAACGATTGGCAGAACAGCCACACCTGCAACAGGCGCTCGTCGTCACATTTTACTACCTGAACGCACAGCGTTGGCAACAAACCGATGTGTTTCGCGAACATATCGCCAATCCAGCCTATCACCGCATCGCTTCTTTACAACAATCCGTGCATATCGAGACGTTCGTCGCGCAAATTAAGCTTGTGCTTGGCTCACTCCGTGAAACGATTCGCGCACAATTCGCTTTGCTACAAGAACGCTATGACGACTACCAGCAACAATGCCGGTATACAAGCCTCAAGGATAACAGACTATACGCGGATGTTCTTACAGCAGCGATAGAGCGCGTGGTGCAATCAAGTGCTGCATTGCAGTTTGTGTCGGAAGGCGAATTGCATGCTGCGTATAGAACACTGCTTGCAGCATTAACGGAGCAGTTTCTTGAAGACGGGGATATCGCGGCTTTCAGAAGCGAATATTTACGGCAAGCGAAAGAGTTGATGGCAAATTACAGTATTAGCCAGCCAACATTGATGGGCGAGACAACGAAACCGACAGTAAAACTCCGTCCGCCAACCACCGGCCTGAGCGACCTGGAAGAGTTGATGCAGATTCACTATGCCTATTTGCAATCGCTGGCGGAAGAATTCGCGCTGAGCAAGCAGGCCATAGAGTCATATGCGACATGGCAGGCCGGTGTACACGATATTTTCAGCAATCCGGTGAGCGAATTTTGCCTGCAAACGGCCTATATCGCCTTTGTGCGGCTCTTTTTCGTGCGCGTCTGCGAGGATTACGACCTCATTCCGCGCCGTATCTCCGATGGCCCGTTTACACGCTTCGAGCAATACCGCGCCGAATTGCTCACTGGTATCAAAGATACGTACATTCGCTTGCTTGAAGAGACGTATCAACGCGCCCGCACTGTCTACCATAACTTTTTCGGACACCATGAATTGTACGACTGGTTCGCACTTGACGAGTATACTATCCTGGCGATCTTCGACCTGCTCAATCGCTTTGACTTTCAAGGTATCAGCGCCGACGTGCTGGGTAGAGTTTACAACGAGGGCTATATCGAAACGAAGGCACGCAGCGAGCGCGGCCAGTTTTACACACCGCCGCAAGTTGTGGACTATATGCTCGACTCCATCGGCATCCCCGCTCGTGATGAAGCGGACGACATCCGCGCACGCTCATTTTTAGAGAAAAGCGTTGGCGACCTTTCCTGTGGCAGCGGTACCTTTTTAGTAACGGCTGCAGCACGTAAAAGCTCCATTTTGCAACGTCTTCTTGCCAGGGGCGAGGTTGATGCAAACTACGCGCTACAAATCTTGACAGAGACTTTTCTAGGTTTTGACCTCAACCCGTTCGCCTGTTATCTTGCCGAAATCAACCTGCTCATCCAATGTCTGCCATTTTTGCTCGACAAACAGGGACGATTGTGCCGCAGCATTCACCGTTTCCATATTTATAGCACCGACTCGCTTGAGCCAACGCGAGCCGAACAGACCAGTGCCTACATCTTTGGCGAGGCAACGAATCGCCTCGTACTCTTTCCGCCCTCTACCCACAAACACGTTCTGTCTGAAGATGAGCGCAATGTCAACAGCATCAAACATGCGAAAGGCATTCCAGCAGATTTTACAGAGTTCCATACCGGCGAACCTGGACTTGACTATCTGCTCGGTAATCCACCGTATGTGAGCGCGGGCGAAAGCGAGGAGAATTCGCGCTACCGCAAAGCCATCTGGGAATACGGTACATATCACCTGCTCCATCAACGCTGGGACCTCTTCGTGCCATTCTTTGAGCGCAACCTGCAATTCCTGCGCCCGGAAACTGGTAGATTAGGTCTGATCGTCTCCAACGGCATTGAGACCGAGGGCTATGCCGAACGATTGCGCGAACACCTGAGCAACCAGTATCGTCTGCTGCAAATAGACTTCTTCCCCAATCTGCGCCTATTCTCGGATGCTGCCGTTGAGAATACCATCGTTCTCGTCGAAAATCGTCCACCCGATGAAGAACATACCGTCACTCGTCGTCGCCATCGCCAAACCGATTGCCGGCGCTATGAAGAACTGCTACCGGCACCACAACTGGCTTCCAACGGGCAAATTTTCCGTTGGCGCTACGATGCCCTGCTCGATAAAAGCATCGCGCAAGGCAGCATCCCACTCTGTGCCATTGTGTACGTTGGAACCGGCATGGAAGCACAAAGCAAAGAGGACTTTGATCCCGTAATCAACGGAAAACGGCAAAAGAGATTTACCCTTGACGATGTTTTTTTACCACCAGCAGACGGGAAAAATCCTCCTGCTGAATTTACAGATACCGGTGTGCTGGGAGATGATGTTGATAGCTTCTATCTCCGTCGCACACGCTATGTTGCCTACGAAAAATACCGGCCACAAATGCGCCGTCCGCGTCATAAGTTGCTCTTCCAGACGCCGGAAAAATTGCTGTTGGGTGAGACATCGGGCGGCTATTATGATCGCGCCGGACTCTTCGCTAACCATAGCGTGCAGGTTGTCGTCTCGTGGAAAGCATTGGAGGAATCGGGTGCGATAGAAGAGAAGGGCATTAAGACGGTGCTGCGCGAGTCGCGGCAGATTGCTGGCATGACAAACGGCGTGGCCGCTGTCGCTGAACTGTTCGATCTGCGGTATCTGCTCGGCATCATCAACAGCCGTTTTATTCGTCGCTATCTTGCCTCGAACAGGCTTGAAGGTACCCGCGAAGGTCGCATCTACCCCGACGTGTGGAAACGCCTCCCGATCAAAGCTGCCTCTCAGGAAAAACAGCAAGCCATTGCGGCAAAAGTTGATGCGATGCAGGAACAATATCGGCAGCTTGCCGCCTTGCCAACGCCTGCAATGCTCGCGGCAAACCCGACTATGCGCTATCGTGATGTGCAGGGCTATCTTGCGCAAGGTGTTCTACGCTACACTGGCGACATTCAGAGTGCCATTGGCGACAAACCGACTTTGCGCGAAGATAGACTCCTTTTGCGTCGCCAACCCCTGACCTACCTTGAAGCATCGGATGCCGAACTGTTGCGTTACCTTGAGTTATATCTGACACAACTCAACCCCAAACTGCAAGGCTGGACATGGGCCGATGCTCGCTCACGCATCCGGGTACCAGCAACGCTGAAAGATGTGCAAACGTTCATGGCCTCAATTGATGCCCTTGCCGTGCAAGAGGCACAGATACGGGCAACTATTGAAAGCATAGCAACAGAAATCGAAGCCCTCGTGGCAGATGCCTACTACGCACCACCAGATGAGCAAATGATGGAAGTTATACGTACAAAGGTGGGGAATTTGCACGATGGGAGCCTGTTCTAACAAGAATCGTGGCATATAACAGAGATGTGGAAACGGAACCAGGACACCCGCACGCGGGTGTCCTGGTTCCGTTTCCACATCTCTGTTATGCACCAATTGCAGAACCTGTCTCTACCTCAGCGATTCCTTGACAGGAACGATAGGTTGCAGACCAGCCTCGATCTCCTTGCGCCGTGGCTCAAGGAATGGAGGTAGGGCAAGTGATTCGCCCAGATGTTCCTCGGACTCATCGGTAGCAAAGCCTGGACCTTCGGTGGCTATCTCGAAGAGGACACCGCCCGGTTCACGGAAGTAGATGGAACGAAAGTAGAAACGATCAATCACCGGCGTCGCGGCAAGTCCAGCATTAATAAGTCGAGCGTGCCACGCCAGATGCTGCCCCACGTCAGGTGTGCGGAACGCGACATGATGCACGCCACCTGCACCAACGCCGTGACGACGCGGCAAATCTGGTCGCGCTATCAGCCGCACCTCTGAACCTGGGCCACCAGGTCCTACCTCGAATGTCGCGGTCGGATAGCCATTTTCTGTGTACTCGCGTACTTTCCTGAAACCTAACACCTCTGTAAGTACCGCCGCGGTCGGATACAGGCTCTTGACGGTGAGTGTGACACCTTCGAGGCCGCGAATAGCCGATTGCACAGGAACAGGACTCTTCGCCCACGGAACACCCGGCTTGACGCCAGTAACGGAGGCGGCCAACGTGTCATCTACGAGTTCAAGTTTCTGCCCTTCCGGGTCAGTGAAGGCCAATACCGCTCGACCTCCTCTTTCCCCAATCTCCCCATGAGCTACACCGTAAGTGTCGAAGCGCTGCACCCACCATTCAAGCGCATCGCGGCCCGGCACACGAAGTGCAGTTGCGGAGATCATTCCTGCACTGGGAACATGCTGACCGATGTTCGCCCAGTCGAAGAAGGTCATCTCGGTTCCTGCATTGCCTTTTTCATCACCATAAAAGAGATGATACGCCGAGACATCATCCTGATTGACCGTCTTCTTGACCATTCTCAAACCAAGTACATTGGTATAGAAATCTACATTGCCCGCAGCGTTACTTGTTACCGCCGTAACGTGATGTAAACCGCCAAGCTCCATTATTTTTATCCTCTCTCGCTGAAATACAAGCCAGCGCATAACCTGAATAGTATGCCGACTATATGAAGGAGATGCAATTGTTGCCAATTTGTCGTCCTACGCCGGTAATTTATCTTCCAGTTAAACTAACACATTATTAGCGAGCATTATTTCAGCGATGAAAATAATCTGTTCTAACCGAAATGTTGCCAGCAAACTCAAGCAGTGGTAAGATACCGACAGGGAATTTTCACTACTTGATGAACAAACACGATTTTTTGCCGATTTTGTATCTGGGGGATTGCCCGTGACAATAGATACGCACAGTTACACACAACTAAAGCATGAGATTGCCGAGCGCATCGTGGCCGGCCGCGCCATACTCGATCAGTTGCGCGACGAAATACGCCCTCTGCGCGGCGAAACCCGGCGTATACAGCCACGATCAACACATTCGCTGTCGCTGGTGGCAGCAGATGGTGGCAATAACAGCCTGCGCTTCGACCCTTTTTTGATCCACCTCGTTCGGGTTGTGGACGCTAAAAACTACGAGTACTTTCGTTTGAACACATGTATAAAGCGATTGACCCTGAATATAACAAAGCTGCGGCAGATACATTTGCAAGAAGGTTAAAAGATAAATTTCAGAGGACGCTTGAAGACAGCATTGAACAACAACCCACTATGTCTTCAACTAATGAAAGCGAAGCACTTTCTGATAATGTATCAGAAGCAGAACCCATTGATGCCAAAGCAGCGTATGAAAATAAAGCCATAGAGAAACTGCGCTATAATCAGGATTTTATGGAGCAGATGCAGGGTAGAGGTATCCCGTGGGGCGGCATCTTACGATTGCTGGCAGATGAGCTTCCCGATACTATCGAAAATAAGAGCGACGTTGCCTATTATCTGGTGCGGGAAGCCCTTGAGAGAAGCTTTGGCCCGAGAGATGAAGCCTGGCACACATATAAACAAACAAAGAGGGTAAATCTGCCGTCCGGGTAAAAATTGGTAAGCCAAATTAAATAGCAGCATTCCGAATCACCCTTGACGCACCTTAAACGCCGGTGCTATGCTGCAAATACTGGCTTGCCAACATTCCGGTAGGAACCGATTGATCGCGTCCGTATCTGAGTTTGCGCATCGCTGGGAAAGGACGGCGGACGCGATCAATCGGTCCCTACCGCATCACATACAACCTGGACAGCGTTGTCGAGAGGAATAACACATATATGAGTATTATAGAGTCCCGCGTTGATAGCACAGACCGCGAATTTCAAGAGAATACGCGCTATTTTCAGCAACTGTTAGGGCAACTAAATAAACGTATTCAGTTGGTACAGCAGGGTGGCGGCGAAGTTGCCATTGCCCGGCATCGCAAGCGCAACAAATTGTTGCCGCGAGAACGTATTCAAGTTCTCTGCGACCCCGACACGCCGTTTCTGGAACTGAGTCCACTGGCGGCGTGGGATATGTACGGCAATGACGCGCCATCGGCTGGTATCGTCACGGGTATTGGCGTGGTCGAGGGGCAGGAGTGTATGATTATCGCTAACGACGCGACCGTCAAGGGCGGCACATATCATCCGATGACCGTCAAGAAACATTTACGTGCGCAGGAGATTGCCGAGCAAAACCACCTGCCTTGCATTTATCTTGTTGACTCAGGGGGAGCCTTCTTGCCACTACAGGCCGATGTCTTTCCTGACCGCGATCACTTCGGGCGCATCTTCTATAACCAGGCACGCATGTCGAGCCAGCGCATCCCGCAAATTGCCGCCGTGATGGGTTCGTGTACTGCTGGTGGAGCTTATGTTCCCGCGATGAGCGATGAGACGGTGATTGTGCGCGGCAACGGCACTATTTTCCTGGCAGGGCCGCCGCTGGTCAAGGCCGCAACTGGTGAAGAGGTCACGGCAGAAGACCTGGGCGGTGCTGACGTACATAGTCGCATCTCCGGCGTCACAGACCACTACGCTTTGAATGATGAACACGCGCTTGCCATCTGCCGCAGCATCGTCTCCAACCTCAACCGGCGCAAGTACATCCCCTGGGATATCACTACGCCGGAACCGCCGCGCTACGATGCCAGAGACATCTATGGCATCGTGCCTCGCGATAACCGCAAGAGTTACGATGTGCGCGAAATCATTGCTCGCCTCGTTGACGGCAGCAAATTTCACGAATTCAAAGCATTATATGGCACAACGCTGGTCTGCGGTTTTGGCCGCCTGATGGGTTTTCCCGTTGGCATTATCGCTAACAACGGCATCCTCTTCTCCGAAAGCGCATTGAAGGCCACACACTTTATCGAACTGTGTGCGCAACGCCAGACGCCACTCATCTTCTTGCAAAATATCACCGGCTTCATGGTCGGTCGCCAGTACGAAAACGGCGGTATCGCGAAAGATGGAGCTAAAATGGTGATGGCGGTCGCCAATGCACCTGTGCCGCGCTTCACCGTCATCATTGGCGGTTCGTTCGGCGCTGGCAACTATGGCATGTGCGGACGTGCCTACTCACCGCGCCAATTGTGGATGTGGCCCAACGCTCGTATCTCGGTGATGGGCGGCGAACAGGCAGCAAGCGTGCTGGCAACGGTGCGCCAGGATGGTCTGGCAGCACGCGGCAAGAGTATGACCCCTGAAGAGGAGGCCGCGTTCAAGCAACCCATTCTCGACAAATACGAGGAAGAGGGCAACCCCTACTACAGCACCGCTCGTCTCTGGGATGACGGCATTATTGACCCCGCCGATACGCGCACCGTTCTCGCGCTGGGTATCGCCGCATCGTTGAACGCACCCATGCCGGATACACCTTTTGGTGTGTTCAGAATGTAACCCAATAAAAATACACGAGGATAGAGTCATGCCAGATATTCAATGCTCTCATCAGGATGCAAATGAGAGCAACATAAGGCAAGTTTGCCAGCACCTTTATGAGAACACTCAGAAACAACACTATCGCAGGTGGTTTTCTGAGCCAAATATGAATTTCAAGCTCCTTTGCCCGACATGCAGTGAACAGGTTGGCGACGGTAACTTTGCTATTCCTTTGCTCAATGTATGCGATAAATGCTTCTGGCATATATGCTCGTACCCAAATACGCAGGTTGGCGTCATATTTTTCGAACCATTCTATCAGGAAAGACCTTCGAACCTCTCCTTCACCCATGAGTTCGTAGAATTCGCCGTGCCAATTAACGGAAATATCCTTGATATGCAATCTGTTTGCTCGTTAAGAGAGCCTGTGTGGGTAGCTTTAACCGATGAGGGACAGCTTCTTGGATTAGACTTTAGCAACAATTCCGTTACAAAACTTGCTGAACTGCCCCTATCAGATCTAGAACTTTTACGAAGGCCGCCTAATAAAAATGTAGAGTCGGAAGAAAAGCTTTACCTGTCACCCAATGGGCAATTTGCTGCCGTCGTAAACAGGCGGGGACAGTTTGGGGTTGTTGTCAACCTCGTTTCAAATGCCATAACGATGCATCTTGAACGTGAAAATTATCATGTCGAACATTGCGATTTTCCCATCGCGTTTTTTGAACATAAAAACCGCACGCTGCTTATGCATGGCACAGAATGGAATCGTGTAGATATTTCAGACCTTGAGACGAGCGAGTTGCTGACACAACGAGCGTCACCAGCCTATGTGAGTGGACAAAAACCTTCTGATCATTACTTGGAGTATTTTCATGGCAAGTTATATGCCTCACCGCAACAAGACTGGATTGCTAATGATGGCTGGGTCTGGCACCCCTACGGAAGCATCACTGTCTGGAATTTGTCCCGTTGGCTAGAAGATAACGTTTGGGAGTCTGAAGACGGTTCCTCTAAAAAAGAGCTTTGCGAACGCATTGACTGGGATAGGTCAATGTGCTGGCTAGATAACCAGACACTAGCAGTATGGGGCTATGGAGATTTTGAAGATGACGATCTTATTCCGGCTGCTCGGATCTTCGACGTGCTAACAGGTCAGGAAATTCGTCACTTTTTCGGGCCAATAGGCACGTTTGTATTTGATGAATATCTTTTTTCGTTCACAAAAGAAACTGGCACATCAGTTTGGGACGTGCAAACAGGAGAGCGCCTCCTCTTCGATGCTGACCTCCGCCCAACTGTATATCATCACGGCACAAAGCAATTTCTTACTGTTTTGACAAACCAGACATTTCTTTTGAGCCGTTTGCGGCAGTAACTTCGTATCCTATTTCCATTGTAGCTAAAAGAAGGAGCATAATATGTCCACATACACTCACGTCACCGTTGAACAGAGCCATCAGGGCAAAGTTGCCACCGTTACGATGCGCCAGGGGGATGTGCATAACGCCCTTAACACACAGCTTATCGCGGATTTGCAGGCGGCATTCAGCGACCTGCAAGCAAATGAACAGTTGCACGCGGTCGTACTGACGGGCGACGGGCCATCGTTTAGCGCGGGGGCCGATTTGAGCATGATGAAAGCGTCAGCGGAGTTCTCGCAGGAGCAGAATATAGCGGATACGTTGCGACTGGCAACTACCTTCGACACCATCAACAACTTCCCTTGCCCGGTGGTGGGACGCATCAATGGCCCGGCAATGGGCGGAGGTGCAGGACTGCTAGCTGTCTGCGATATCGTGATTGCGGCAGAGAATGCTCGTATTGCCTTTAGCGAGGTTCGGCTCGGCATCGCACCTGCCGTCATCTCGCCCTATGTAGTACGCAAAATAGGCGAAACGAACGCTCGCGTTCTTTTCGTGACAGGCGAACGCTTCAATGCTGCCCGTGGACGTGACATTGGCCTGGTGCATACAGTTGTACCTCTTACCGAGCTTGATGCCGCCGTAGAAAAAACGTTGGGAGATTTGCTGAAAGGTGGGCCACAGGCGTTGCGTGCCTGCAAGTCACTGGCTTTACACGTCGGCCACATGGACGCAGAAACAGCACGTCAATACACGGCTGAAACGATTGCCGCCTTGCGTGTGAGCGCGGAGGGCCAGGAGGGATTACAAGCATTTCTGGAAAAACGCAACCCGCATTGGGTTAAGTAAGCGTATTAAGAAAGCGGACGCCCACGAGAGACATATCCTTTGAGCGGCATTTCCACAATAAAAGTACTGACATGGACTGGTCGTGAGCGACACCAGATACGTCCACCATGTCGCTCAATAATACCTTTACAGATAGAGAAACCCAATCCTAAGCCACTTTTTGAGGAGGTACACACATTCTCTTCACTACGATAAAACGGTTCAAAAATGTGCGCCTGTTCCTCTTGGGAAATACCTTTACCGGCATCGCACACTTCGATTATGCCAACATCAGATCGTTTATCAACAAAAACCTGCACGCCACTGTCTTCAGATGAATACCGTAGGGCATTACTGACCAGATTAACGATTACCTGAGAAAGCCGATCCCCATCTGCGTGCATCATAATTGGAGAAGCTGGCACATCCAACTGAATAGTGCGCCCTGTTAATAAACGCTGCTCTTTAATAGTATCATGACACAAAGTAACAAGATCACACGGCTTCAAATGTAATGCGATTTTACCAGAACGAATATGGTACATATCAAGTAAATTGCAGTTACTGCTTTACTGGCTACGTTAAAATGGGGTACTTCCATCTTCGATATCCACACACTCAAGTAGTTACACGATTACGCACTGGTTCTCGTTTCATAAACTATTCCCCCTTACCGAATTCTAATTTGGCAGAACAAGCAAAGATATCGTAAGATGAAGCACAACCTACCAGAGAAGTCAGGTATCACAACATGTTTACAAAAGTTTTGATTGCTAATCGTGGAGAAATCGCTGTTCGCATAATGGCAACCTGTCGAGAGATGGGCATACGCACTGTCGCGGTATACTCCGAGGCAGACCGTAGTGCGATGCATGTGCGAGCCGCCGATGAAGCGTATTACATCGGCCCGGCACCAGCAACCCAGAGTTATCTCCGCGTAGATACAATTCTTGATATCGCGAAACGTAGTGGGGCAGAGGCCATTCATCCCGGCTATGGCTTTCTCTCCGAGAACGCCACCTTTGTTGAGGCTTGCACAGCCGCCGACATTGTATTTATCGGACCCCCTGCAGATGCAATGCGCCTCATGGGATCAAAAATTGCCGCCAAGCAACTTGCGCGTTCAGTGGATGCACCAACTATTCCCGGCTACAACGGCGAAAGTCAGGATGACGAGGTATTGGAGCGGGAAGCAACACGTATCGGCTTTCCCTTGCTCATCAAAGCCTCCGCCGGTGGCGGCGGCAAGGGTATGCGCGAGGTACATCATCCCACGGACTTTTTAGAGCAGCTAGCGGGCGCACGGCGTGAAGCGCTGGCATCCTTCGGCGATGGCACAGTCTTCCTCGAACGCTTGATACAGCAGCCGCGCCACGTCGAGATACAGGTGCTGGGCGACACTTTTGGCAACCTCATCCACCTCGGCGAACGCGAATGCTCCATCCAACGGCGACACCAGAAGATTGTTGAAGAAAGCCCGTCGGTGGCTTTAACGCCAACACTGCGTTCTGAAATGGGAGCGGCGGCGGTGCGCATCGCTCAAGCGGCAGGTTATATCAATGCCGGAACAATGGAGTTCATTCTCGACGACGAGAAACATTTCTATTTCCTTGAGATGAATACCCGCCTGCAAGTGGAACATCCCGTCACCGAGTTTGTGACCGGTTTAGACCTTGTACGTCATCAGTTGCTCATAGCCGCAGGTCAACCACTACAACTTCAACAAACACAGGTCGGACCACGCGGACATGCTATCGAAACGCGCCTCTACGCTGAGGACCCTGATCAGAACTTTCTGCCGTCAACCGGCACAGTGTCACGTTTCGTAGAGCCACACGGTCCAGGTATCCGTGTAGATAGCGGCATCGCAAGCGGCGACGAAATTACCCAGTACTATGACCCGATGGTTGCGAAACTCATCGTCTACGCCGAAAATCGTCCCGCAGCTATCGAGCGCATGCGCAACGCGCTGGAGCAATGCGCCGTTTTCGGCGTCAAGACAAACGCGCCACTCCTGCACACCATCGTGACCCATCCAGCATTTCAAAAAGGGGACACGCATACCGGTTTTCTGGATGCATATGGCTTGATCGGCAGCAATGTACAACTAGCAGACTTGCCCGATGCGGTTTTGCTGGCAGCAGCATTATACGAAGTGCAGGATTACAACGACGCTAAGGCAACTTCCGACCATGCCTCACAAATGGCAACTGCTTCAACAAACCCCTGGCAAACATTGGGGCCGTGGCGCATGATAGGTGAAGCAAAACGTATTATCTATACCTATCAAGATAAAACGTATGCCGTCGCCGTCAATCCTGCATGGAATGGGGAAAAAGATTGGCAAGTTCAGGTTGATACGCATGCGGCAGAACAGGTACAATGCACTATAGAGCATAGTGGTACAGTGCTATTGCGTCGAGGTACAAACCAGATACGTGCGTATGTGCAACGTAGCGACGGTGAAATCCATGTGGCCTTACAAGGCTACATGTACCGCTTGCGACGACGCCAGCCGCCGGATGTGGATGCCACCGCGCATGGAGGCAGCGCAGTCAGTACGCAAAAAGCGTTGACGGCACCTATGGCCGGAACAATCATTAAAGTTCAGGCACACGAGGGCGATAGAGTGGAACAACGCCAGGTACTCGTGATTCTCAGCGCCATGAAAATGGAACATACTGTTGTGGCACCTTACGAAGGGAAAGTGCGTCGCATCTATTTTCAAGAAGGGGATGTGGTCAAAGGCGGCGCAACGATTGTCGAAATGGAGTGATACATTAATTTTTTCAGGATATTCTGAACAGTGATCGAAAGGATAGATAGCTATGCAAGTTGGTTTTATCGGTATTGGGGTTATGGGACGGCCAATGGCCCTCAACCTGCTCAAGGCAGGTCATTCAGTAACTATTTTTGCTCGTCACCCGGAGAAACCAGAGGTACAGGAAGTGTTGCAGGCAGGAGCGAAACAGGCTCCATCAGCGCGTGCCGTCGCTATGGCCTCAAATATCGTGATTACGATGGTACCGAACTCACCACAGGTCGAAGAGGTCGTGGCCGGGCCGCAAGGCATTCTCGAAGGGGCACGTAAAGGTCTGATTATCGTTGATATGAGTACCATCGCGCCCACTGTGAGCCGCGCACTGGCGGAGAAAGCGGCGGTTCAAGGCGTGCATTTTCTCGATGCTCCGGTTAGCGGCGGCTCACAGGGAGCGGTAAATGGTACTTTGACCATCATGGTTGGCGGCGAACAAGAGATAGTTGAACAGGCGCGACCAGTGCTGGAAGCAATGGGCAAGAAGGAAAATATCTTTTACGTCGGGCCAGTTGGCTCAGGCGAGATCGTCAAACTGGTCAACAACGTTCTGTGCGGCGCAATCGCGGCTGCCATCGCGGAGTCATTTGTGCTAGGCGTCAAAGCAGGCGCGGATGTGGATACGATGGCAAAAATCATCAGCGTCAGTACTGGCGGCAGCTGGCAACTGGCTAACCAATTTCCCTTACGCGCCTTCAATGGCAGTTTCCAGCCCGGTTTCATGACCGACCTGCTTTATAAGGACCTGGGACTCGCCCTCGATCTCGCTAAGGAATACCACACGCCCGACGAAATGCTCGCGCTCACTCGCAGACTGTACGAGAAAGCGCGTGAAGCAGGTTATGGACGTGACGACTACACCTCCCTGCTGAAAGTGCTGGAACAACAGGCTGGCGTAGAGGTGAGAGGGAAATAGCGCAACAGATGCAAGAGGCGACACGTTATGCAGCGTGTCGCCTCTTGCATCTGTTGCGCTATTTCCCTATTGTAGTGTGAAAATCAGCCCGTGTGCCAGGGACATACCAAGCACGAGGACTGCTGCCAGGCCGAAGTATACGAGACTCAACACAATTCGCTCACTCACTGGCACAGTATAATATGCTCTACCCTCCGCCGTATCGGCAACATTGCGCCGTGACAACAATTGTGAACCCGCCATAATGATGAAGAAGAGCAGCCACGGCGAGAAATTGCCGTGGAACCACGACCAGACCTCAAAGGCAAGCAGACCCAGAAAACCAATTATCCAGACGCGCCGATCAATTGCCGCCAGCACGCGCCCCCCATCGAATGGCACAATTGGAATGAGGTTGAACAGGTTCATGAAAAAACCAAAGTAGGCCAATGGGGCCCAGATGGATGGGGCATTCGGATTTTGCAAGGCAAGAAACAGACACACTGCCGCGGCAATGGCTCCGGCAATTGGCCCCGCGATACCTACCTCGGCCTCGTCCTTCGCGTTTTTAGGCATGTGTTTCATAAAAACCGCGGCACCCAGCATCGGGACAAAAATGAGGCCACCAACAGGTATGCCCTTCAATTTCATGACCAGCGCGTGGCCCATCTCATGAATAAACAGCAATACAACCAGACCAATCGCAAAGGGCCAACCAAAGAAAAACGAATACGCAAAAACTGAGATTACCGCCGTAATACTCGCTAAACCCACTTGACCAAAGATGACCAGCCATTTGAGGTTGAGCAAGAACGCGATGATTGCCGTACCTATGCCGCCCAAACCAGCTATGCGTTTGCGCTGTTTGCCGCTCTCAATTTTGCCGCTTTTCGCCGCCTCACGCTGTACCGCACCTACATCTGTGGTATAACCCTCCATATCCTGCGGGCCGCTATACGCGGACACAACGGGAGGTGCATAGGCACTGCCATAGGTCGAATTATCCGCAAAATTATGCTCATGATATGGATTGTGTGTTTGTGCAGCTTCGACGGCAGAAGGTAATAAAGGCGCTACTTGCTGACTCGCCTGTTGATAATACAGGGGATTAGCATAATCTAATTCTTTCAAAGAGCTTTTATTTTCAGAGGATTCATCGGAATTCCAGTACATTGGATGCCTCAGTTTCTGCCAGTCGCTTTCTCGTTCCTACCATACGTTCCTATCTTACCACATATTACGTGAAACGCTATGGAACAGTTGTATTATTCCTGGTAGGGGCCGATTTATCGCGCCCGCGCTCTTAACTCCAGCATTGGAATATATTGTTTGATTAAGAACGCGGTAATGCGCATTAAATAAACAGGGAATCATGGGAAATGCGGACGCGATAATGCGCATTAAATAAACAGGGAATCATGGGAAATGCGGACGCGATAAATCGGTCCCTACACAGGCTTCTTGACTCCTTCCAGAAACAGTCGTAACAGATTAAGGGCGGCAAGTACCGCGAACCGTTTATTATCTTCGCGCCCACCACGCCAACCCGGCCCCATGCCCGTCACAACTCCCGTTGGCCCTTCTACGGCTATATAAACAGTACCAACAGGCTGCTCTTCCTGCTTATCAGGGCCAGCCACGCCAGTGACACCTATACCAAAATCGGCTCCAAGTTGCTCGCGAACCGCGTGCGCCATTGCGCGAGCCGTCTGCTCACTGATTGTCCCGTATTGCTCAATCGTCTCGTGTGGCACGCCCATTTGCTCTTTGAGTTTAACGCTGTACGCTGCAACGCCGCCGATAAAATGCAGCGAGCTATTGGGTACATCGGTAATCGTACTGGACAACAACCCGCCTGTCAGCGATTCCATCACCGCCAGCGATTGGTGGCGTGCCTGCAACAGGTTCCCGACAACACCCTGCAAGGTATCTTTATCAGTGCCAAAGACGTGATGACCGAGTATCTGGCGTACTCGCACCTCCATCTCGGCAACCTGTCGTTCTGCTTCCTCAGCCGTCTCGGCCTTCGCGGTAATACGCACATCTATCGCATCGGTTTTGGCATATGTCGCCAGCGTCGGGTTGTTGCTGTGAATGAGCGTTCCTAACCGCTCCTCAACCGTCGATTCGCCCATACCGGATACGCGCAGTATGCGTGTGAAAATTAAGCCGCCCGTATACGGTTTCAGCCGGGGGATGGCCTCCTGCTCCCACATGCGAAACATTTCTTTTGGCACACCAGGCATGGCAACGATAATACGCCCATCCTTCTCAACCCACCAGCCAGGCGCTGTTCCGCGTGGATTGGGCAAAGCCCGGGCAGATGGTATCAATGTAGCCTGTTTAATATTGCGCTCGGGCATCTGCGCCCCACGTCCCGCGAACATAGCACGCAATTCTGCCCCCAATGTCGGATCTACTTGCATCGTCTCACCCAGCAATGCGCTAATAGACTCACGTGCAAGGTCATCTTCTGTCGGCCCCAATCCGCCCGTCATGATAATCAAATCGGAACGCTCCCAGGCACGCCGTAGCGTATCCACAATGCGTCCCTGGTTGTCTCCCACCTGCGACACAAAATACAGGTCAATGCCTAATGCCGACAAACTTTGCGCAAGATATGTCGCGTTCGTATCGGTAATATGACCCAGCAGTAATTCAGTTCCACACGATAAAATTTCAGCACGCATATGATCTCCAAATACCTACTATCCGGCGCTATTTGACTGCTTGCGCCGCCTTACATATCATATCACAAAAACAAATATCAACATGTTGTGTCAAATTCATAGCACATAACAAGATGTTGTGCAAAAGGGGTTGTAATTCTCGTTTTTTCTGAGTATACTGAGTAACGGGATCCCAATAAAAAGAAAATATGTACGACATGCCCGTCACGCCAATGGCGTTTCACAGGGCAGACAAAACATACAGCGCACACAGCGTTCGTACACCATTTGATAGCTGAACAGAAGGAGCAACGGAACGTGTTAGAGCAGCAATCTTCTCAGTCGCTTACTGGTACGCAGGAGCCGACACAGTTGGAGGGAATTCGCCAGAAGGTCTTTATGGATAGATACTCCCTCAAAGATGCCGCCGGGCAACCCTTAGAATTTCATCCAGAGGACCTCTGGGCCAGAATAGCACGCGGTATCGCTGCTGTGGAACCAACGGAAGAGCAGAAGGCACTATGGGAAGGGCGTTTCTACGAGGCGCTCTCGAACTTCCAGTTTGTACCCGGAGGACGTATTCTCGCCGGTGCCGGGTCAGGCCACCAGGTAACATTCTATAATTGCTATGTGATATCGAGCCCTGATGATAGCCGTCAAGGAATACTCGATAACTTGAAAGTAATGACGGAAATCATGGCTCGCGGCGGCGGCGTCGGTATCAACCTCTCAACACTCCGTCCTCGCGGTTCCTATATCAAAACCGTCAACGGCACTGCTTCCGGGCCATGCTCCTGGGCACAATTGTACTCTGTTGCGACGGGCGATGTGATTCAGCAGGGCGGAAGTCGGAGGGGCGCGTTAATGCTAATGCTTGACGATAATCATCCCGATATCGAAGAGTTCATCACGGTCAAACGCACTGCCGGAAAAATCGAACACGCCAACCTCTCCGTCTGTATCTCCGACAAGTTCATGGAAGCTGTCAAAAACGACACTGACTGGGATCTCATCTGGCAAGACAAAGTGATGAAAACCATTCGCGCCCGCCAACTCTGGGACCTGATTTGCAAATCTGCATGGGAATCCGCCGAGCCAGGGATGGTGTTCATGGATCGGTATAATACCGAGTCGAACACATGGTACTACGAAAACATTAGATGTGTGAATCCGTGTGTTACAGGGGATACACTCATCTACACCGATCACGGTTTGATCCCAGCCGCAGAACTGGCAAAAACCGGCTTACCTATCTCAGTTGTATCTCCCAACATTTTCGTGAAAGAGCTTATCCCGGCTGGACATACAAGTGAGGAAAATAGTTCCCAGATCACAAAAATCTCACCGACTAAAAAAGTCTCACTGCGGCCTGCAAGTCATGTCTTTCCTACAGGTATTAAACAAGTATACCGCCTTCAAACAAAAGAGGGGTATACACTACGTCTTACTGGAGATCACAAGGTACTAACAAGCAAAGGATGGAAAGTGGCGCAAGACCTCGTAGCAGATGACAAGATACACCTACTACATGGCAAGGGTCGTTTTGGTTCATCAGGTAATGAAGATTTAGGACAAATCTTAGGCTGGCTTATTGGGGACGGCTATCTCAACAAGCTAAACCAACCTGATAAATCTTGCGTGACACTTTCGTTCTTTGGCAGCGAGCAGACAATCGCGACTCATTTTGCCGAGATAGTTAATCGGTTAGTCAAAGTACCGGAGGTCAATCAGAGAAGCCGTGATTACCATATCAGTGTACAAAAGATTGCTGGACGCGAAGAATCCCGTGTTGAGTCAGTGCGATTAATGCGCTTAATTGACCCAGAATTGCTTCAGAACAAGCTACAAGTTCCATCCTCAGTGTTGCGAGGGTCGGAGGATATGCAGCGCGGCTTCCTCTCTGCTCTCTTTTCAGCTGATGGTTCGATACAAGGAATACAGGAAAAAGGATTTTCGGTTCGTCTCACTTCTATCAGCCAGGAACTGCTTGAGGGTGTCCAACGTTTGTTGCTGAATTTTGGCATCGTCTCAAGCATTGCCAGGAATCGGCGAATGCCAGCAACACGCAACTTACCAGATGGCAAAGGTGGTCAAGCAGCCTATGAGTGCCAAGCATACCATGACCTGATTATCACTAGTAGTAACTTGCGCCCTTTCGCAGAACATATTGGATTCCTCGTCCCAGCAAAACAGCAGAAGCTTGAGACTGCACTACAAACATTCTCTCGCGGACCATATCGAGAAGATTACCTGGCAACGTTCGAGAGCCTCACGCCTGATGGCGAAGAGATGGTCTATGATTTAAACGAACCCGAAATGCATCTTTTCGTCGCCAATGGCGTTATTGTTCACAACTGCGGCGAGCAAGGACTTCCGCCTTTCGGCGTTTGCAACCTCGGTGCGCTCAACCTTGCAGCATTTGTAGAGAATGGGCAAATGGATTACAAAGGGCTGGCGGAGACAAGCAAGGTGGCGATGCGCTTCCTGGATAACGTCATTGATGCCAATTTGTACTTCATTGAGGAGAACCGGGTAGCACAGCTTGGCACGCGACGCACTGGATTGGGCACGATGGGACTTGCCGACGCGCTGATCAAGATGAAGATTGCCTATGGCAGTGAGGCTTCGGTGCCGGTGATCGAACGCATCTATAGCACCATTCGCGATGCTGCCTATGAGGAATCTACCGATATCGCGACGGAAAAAGGCTCGTTCCCGAACTTTGACCGTGATAAATACATGCAGGGCAAATTCATCAAACGATTGCCCAAAGCCATCCAGGCAAAGATTAAGCAGCAGGGCATTCGCAATGCAGTGATATTGACACAGGCACCGACGGGGACTACCAGCCTCCTCGCGGGCGTCAGTTCTGGTATCGAGCCGGTTTATGACTTCGCGATGGTGCGCCGTGACCGCACAGGTGAGCATATTCTCTACCATCCACTGCTCGAAGAGTGGCGCAACGCACATCCCAACGAGCCGACGCCCGCTTACTTCGTCGCATCCAACGATTTGACGCCGGAGGAGCATGTGATAGTGCAGGCTACTATCCAGAAGTACACGGACTCCAGCATCAGTAAGACGGTGAACGCACCCAATAGCCACACCGTAGATGAAGTGCAGCGGCTCTACCGGCTGGCCTATGAGATGGGCTGCAAGGGTATCACCTACTACCGCGATGGCTCGCGTGACGCCGTTCTCACTCGTGTGGCGGATGAGAAAAAGACACAACAGCCATCAGCCATGGAACCAATTACCTCAATTCATCAGGGCATCAAGCCAGTGCCGGAAATGATGCAAGGGTATACGCGCCATGTGACCGCACCGGAAGGGAAAGTCAACATTACTATCAACAGTGATGAGCATGGGCCATTCGAGGTGTTCGTCAACGTTGGTAAAGCTGGTAGCGATATCAGCGCACTGGCAGAAGCATTGGGTCGTTTAATCTCGCTCAACCTGCGTATCCTCAGCCCGCTCTCACAGACCGACCGTGCGCAAGAGATCGCGGATCAATTGCGCGGCATTGGCGGCAGCCGTTCCATTGGCTTCGGCATGCAACAGGTACGTTCGCTGCCCGACGCGGTGGCGCGTGTACTGGAACAACACATGGAGATGCTGAAAGCGCAACCGGAAGAGAGTAAGACTTCCGGCACAAACAGCGTGAGCAACGTGAGCAAAACAAATCCAGTAGCCGCCGCTAAGAATGGCATCAGCATCAGCAACGGTTCATATGATGCCCCCGCGGCGTTCAACTTGAGCCATCCAAGCGTGACCGGCAACCTCTGCCCGCAATGCGGTTGCAACACGATGGTCTACGAGGAGGGCTGCCGCAAGTGCTATAGTTGCGGACATAGCGAGTGTTAAGCTTGGACTAACTTTTGAAATCTGAGTATCACATAGTAAGGCTTGGGAAGAGTCCTGATGAAAATATGAATATATGTTTTCATCAGGACGTTAAGTTCGATAGATACACATCTCTTGGAATGTGTATTTTGAAAGTATAGATATGGACGAAATAAGCATCTCAATACCATTACCTCTTGATAAAGATGGTTTCTTACGAAAAGAATGTCCTAACTGTGGAAGGCAGTTCAAACATCGGCAAGATAAACAAACTGAGACACAGGAATCTCAAGAAGGGTACTATTGCCCTTACTGTTCCACTTTAGCAGATGCAGGTAAGTGGTATACAGCACAACAGCTGGAGTATATGCAGCAACAATTAACTGCAGAGGTTATGAATCCAAATCTGTTCAGACTTCAGGAGCAGATAGAACGGGTCGGTCAAAGTGGTCTGTTTCGTATCGAGATGAATATACCTTTGCTGGAGGAGCCCGAGCCGCTAGTGGAATACGATGATATGGTGCAGCTAATATTCCCTTGCCACGTAGAAGAGCCAATCAAGGTCGATGAGCAATGGGATCAAGCAGTAGCTTGTGTGCTGCGTGGCATTCATTACCCAATAGACGAGGTCAGAACTATGTCAAAAGATGAGGTTGGCGAAAAGCTCCGTATGGAGCAAGAAAAGAGAGTACATCCGAAAGTTTTTATCAGCCACGCGAGCGAGGATAAAGATCGTTTTGTTCGTGCTTTTGCGACACAGCTACGCGAGAATGGTATCGAGGCATGGGTAGACGAATGGGAGATATATCCTGGCGATAGTCTTGTGCAGAAAATATATGACGCTGGTATTGGTTCTGCAGAAGCTGTTATTATCATCCTCTCCAATAATAGTATCCATAAACCCTGGGTAAAAGATGAGTTGGACGTAAGCGTCATAAGGAGGATTGAGGAAGGAATGCGCATCATTCCGATTGTTCTTGATGATTGTACGATACCAACAGCATTGAGGGCAACACTACACGTAAAGATTCCTGATCTGAACAACTTCGATCCGCAACTGAGTAGTATTGTCGATACCCTCTATGGACGCAGGAAAAAACCTGCTCTGGGTTCTACTCCTGCCTATATTCAGAATCCCATTGAGCAAATACCTGGCCTCAGCAGAATAGATAACTTGGTACTCAAAATGGCGGGCGATAAAGCTATTGAGGATGGGGACCCTATCAGGATAAAAATAGAAGAAATGCTAAACCAAGCTTCGTCACACGGTATATCGCTATATCAGCTCTATGAGTCGCTTGCGATACTCGGCGAAAGCCATGATCTCGATCTGCATGTTTATCTGGGCGGCGAAACGACTGATCCAAACTTACGGAATTTGGTAGGAGGAGGAATTCAAGATTTTTCTATCAATATTGATGGTTTCGAGAAGTATGCAAAGGCACATATTCCTGAATACAGAACCATCATCAGAGATATACTTCTACAAATCGTCAATGAGGATAAAAGTGATAGTGCTTCAATAGCTTTCGCTATCAATCAGCCTCCGATGGTCGTTAATCACGTTCTCCAACTCTTGAGCCGTGCTGGAGAAATAACAAATTCTTCAAAACACCGAGGGAGCATGGCTGTCTACTTTATTAAGCCATCTCCACGGTTAAGGCGTCGCTTGGAGAACTGGGATACTACATCAGGGTATGGGCGTAATTGAAGGAAGCACATTTATTAGAAAGAGGAGGAAGGATGCCGAAGCTGACAAGTGTGGCAGTTTCGTTGAAACTGCCCTTTCTTGGTGACATCAATGGAACTTGGGAACCTGACGAGATCGAGCAGAAGGCAGCTTGGGAGATGTACGTGGAATTGGTGACACGCATCTCTTTAGTGGAACTACAACCAGGTGAAGGACTACTCCATGAATCGTTAGCTTCGCTTTATACGCTTTTTGACAGCACACGTAAAATTCTCCGAGACTATGGTCCTGCAATAGCACGCCCAAAAGGCGAAGGTGAGCTTTCGTTTGGTTATTTGGCGATAGCAATCATCAATTGTGTGATTCGCCCTCTGCTCACAAAATGGCATCCCAGACTCCTACATTATCAGAGCCTGCAAACAGATACACGTTCTTCGGTCCTGTATGAACAGCAGTGGGAAAATAGTGATCAGCTCCGTCAGGAGTTGAATAACATGCATAACATTCTCAGACAATATGCAGACCTGCTTGCTCAAATAGCAGAGGTACCGCCTTTAATGCTCTGATTAATAACGAAGGATACCAGTGATATAATAGGCTACGTTAAGAGCTAGCTTACCTTCCCAAAAGTTTTCGTAGTGTGTATCGCCACACAGAGGGAGAAGAACACCAGCAATGAGAATGATGATTACTATTCAGTTCGATCCTCACGATTTTGCAGCAATGAGCGCCTTGATTCCGCAAGAGCAGGAACACATCAGGACGCTGATGGGGGAGGGAAAAGTTGAAGCAATTTATATCAGTGCCGAACGCACGGTGGTCTGGCTCATCATGAAAGGCGAAACGAAAGAGCAGATAGAGCAGGAGTTGAGTGGCTTCCCGCTTTATCCATATATGAAATCACAATTCGTACATCTTATGTAAAGAAGAATGGAAGGTATGCGTTCATTACCGTTAGCCAGCCCTGACCATGCAGCGCAGGTCTCCTTTGTGCGCACATCCCCCTATCTACGGGCTGCGTTGCTGCTTGCCAGTGGGGGTGGTTTCACGCTGGCCTGTATACTTACGCTCGCGCCGCTCATTGGCATGCCACTGGGTCTGTGGTGGGAGGCTGTGGTGCAGACACATGGACATTTGCAGCTTTTCGGGTGGGCAGGAATGTTTGTGATAGGGGTTGCGCTGAACTTTTTGCCACGGTTGCGCGGAACGCCACTTGCACGACCGGCACTGTTGCCGTGGATTCTGGGTTTGCTGGTAGCGGGCTTGCTGCTACGCTTTGTGAGCCAGCCATTACTTGTTCTGACGGGCTGGCTGCTCTGGAACATCCTCCTGATTCTCAGTGGCGTGCTGGAAGTTCTGGGGTTGCTTGCTGTTTTTTACTTGATGATGCAAACAATCGCACGTAAGTCAGCGATGAAAAGCACTACAGAGGGGCTTCGTTCCATAGCGCCGTTTCTGCTCGGAGCGTTCTCGGCGCTATTGCTAGCTGGCGTGCTGAATCTGTTCAATTGTATTGAGGTGCTGGCAAATGGAGGTCTGGTTCCCGCGAGTTGGGATGAGGCCAATATAACGCTGGGGCTGTTCGGATTTCTGCTTCCCGTCGCGCTGGCAATGTCCTCGCGCATGCTGCCGCTTTATGCGCATATTCAGCCGTTCCCCACACGGCTGTTATGGATACTGGCCCTGACATATTTTGCGGGCGTTGTTTGCTGGATACTGGGAATCCTTCTTGTGGGCGCGGTGTTTGTAGTAGTACAAGGGCTGGGATTCCTGCTGATTGGACTGGTTATGCTGAGTTTTACGGGGTATTTCCTCTACCTGATTCGTAGCAGGATACAGTCAGCGCCAGTTGCCAGCAGTGCTTCACGGCTGGAAATGCTGCAGAAAGAGCGAAGTAGGCAACGTAGACAGGAGGAGCGCCACAAGTACGGGCCGTATGTGGCATTGATTGGTAGCGCCTACCTGTGGGCGTCACTCGGAGCAATTATGCTGGTGATAGATGCACTGGCATCATTTTTGTCTGGTGTCAGCACGTTGCCAGTCTCCGTGGATGCCATCCGGCATAGTTTCGCCGTTGGTTTTATTACGTTGCTCATCTGTGGAATATCGGTACGGCTGGTTCCGGGTCTCTCCAGTAAAGCCATACGCGCCCCTATACTCGTCAGTGCAACCTTGCTCCTGGGCAATCTTGCCGCGTTGCTACGAGTCGGCTCATTATTGCTGACGCCAGTACTTCCTGGCTCAGAGATATTCTTCGCTCTCTCCGGCCCAATCGGGCTAGCACTGATCCTCTGCTTGACGATAAATCTCTGGTCAGCTTTGTAGATACATCTCAATCAACCAACCAGGCTCACCTGTATACTGAGGAATCCGATGTCGGGGAAGAAGGCATAACCTGGCCTGTAATAGTCCGAATAAATTCGCGTGCGGCACGTGAAATAGTCCCAACACGGCGATAGACAAGGGCAAAAATAAACTCTTCTTCTAAATCGGTAATGGGCAAAAGCATCAGGTCATTTCCAATCTGTGATGGTCGAATCAAGGCAGGTAGCGTCAGTGTCACTCCGATGCCCTGCCTGACCATCTCTTTCAGGCCCTCAACCGATTCTATCTCGACAAGTGGATGGACAGGCAAACCGCGTTGAGCAAAGATTCTTTTGGTGATCTGCCCCATGCGGGAAGTTTCGTCCAGCAGTAAGAGCGGTTCGGTCACTATTTGTTCCAATGTGACTGCCGAAATCTTGCTCTGAGCCAGCGGATGCTGCGCTGAAACAAGCAGGTGAAGCGGCTGACGGAATAATTCTTTGATAATCAGCAACTCCGATTGCAATCTCGGATCAAGAATCAAGCCAAGTTCCACTTCTCCCTGTTCTACAGATGTCACCAGCTCATCTGTATGATTCACATGCACTTTTAGCCGTATATGCGGGTATTGTTGATGAAAAGAGGCAAAGAGTGCCGGTAAGAAAGCGGTTGCCAGCGATTCGATGCAACCAATACGAATAGTCCCTCGCTGCCCGGTCTGCAATTCCGCAATAAACTGCTGGCCCTCCTGCAATTGTTCCAGCGCATTTCTCACGTAGAGCGCAAACTCCTGGCCCGCCGGAGTCAACGTGACACGTTTCTTGTAGCGCGTGAAAAGTGCGACCTCTAATTCGTCCTCCAGCGCCGCTATCTGGCGACTCAAAGCGGATTGCGCAACCAGGCACAAATCGGCAGCTTTACGAAAGTTCTGCGTCTGTGCCGCCGCCAGAAAATAGGAAAGCTGGTAGAATTCCATCCTGATTCTCCTCAGAAATTGATGCTGCTGTGATATCAACATTATATCAAATAAGTGTTGGACGTATCAACCATTCTGCCTTATACTTTCTTTATATTCATCTCTGGAGTAGAAAAGAGAAAAATATGACACAGGTTGAACAATTGGCCGCTTTCGTCGTGCGTATGCGGTATGAAGACCTTTCGGAAGAAGCACGGCAACAACTCAAGATTCGCATACTTGATGCCCTGGGATGTGCTATTGGAGCAGTTGAGGGAGCACCCATCAAAATGTTGCAGGCCCAACTCGAAGACTTTGGCGGCAAACCACTGGTAACGCTGATTGGCGGCGGAAAAACCGCACCAGACCGGGCGGCTTTCTACAACTCAGCGCTTGTACGCTACCTGGACTACAACGATAGCTACATCGCTAAAAAGGAGACGTGTCACCCCAGCGATAACCTCGGTGCGGTACTTGCCGCCAGTGAGTACGCACATACAAATGGCAAGGAATTCTTGACCGCCCTGGCAGTTGCCTATCAGGTGCAATGCCGACTCTCAGACGTGGCTCCGGTACGAGCAAAGGGCTTCGATCACACGACGCAAGGAGCCTATGCTGTGGCGGCGGGAGTAGGCAAGGCGCTTAGTCTCGATCAGAACGAAGTTGCAAACGCTGTCGCGATCAGCGGAACAGCCTACAACGCTCTGCGTGTCACCCGCACGGGCAACCTCTCCAACTGGAAAGGGCTGGCCTATCCTGACACCGCTTTTGGCGCTACTCACGCCGCCTTCCTCGCCATGCGTGGCATTACCGGCCCTCGTGAAGTCTTCGAGGGCAACAAGGGCCTGATGGATGCCATTACCGGACACTTTGATCTGGACTGGTCGTTGGAAAACCTTGAAGTTGTGCGGCGCACCGATGTCAAGCAGTACAATGCCGAGTTTCATTCGCAGTCCGCGCTTGAGGGCGTGCTTGAGCTACGAGCAACTGAACATGTGAAGGCGGATGAAATTGAGAGCGTCAGCATTGACATTTTTGATGTTGCCTACCACATTATCGGCGGCGGTGAAGAGGGCGACAAACAGCGAGTACGCACGAAGGAAGAGGCCGATCACAGTTTGCCCTACATGGTAGCGGTCGCACTGCTGGACGGTGACGTTTCTCCCGCGCAGTATGCGCCAGAACGTATTGTGCGCGAGGATGTGCAGCACCTGCTGCGCAAAGTAACTATCCAACCAGATGAGGCTCTGAGCAAACGCTTCCCCAACGAGATGCCTTGCCGTATACACATTACGCTCAAAAACGGCCAGGTCTTGAGCATTGAGAAGCAAGATTACGAGGGATTTTACACACGCCCCATGTCGTGGGAGAAGACTATCGCCAAATTTGAGCGTCTCACAACACCCTATACCAACGCCGCACAGCGTGACTCCATTGTAGAAACGGTAGCTCACCTGGAGCAGAAAGAAGTGACACAGTTGACCGAATTATTAGGCGCACCTTTTGCGCGTATCCGTTAACAAAGAAAGAGAGACATTACCATGAGTACTCCGAGCGAACGAGCATTTCCATTTATTCGTATGAACGAGCGTGAAGGCAAACCCCGCACACGCGGTATCACCGAGATTCGCGGCCCATATTATACGCCAATGGGCAAACGTTACCTGGAAGATGTGCTGGAGACGATGGGTAACTATGTAGACTCCCTGAAATTCGCCGGCGGTTCCTTTACGTTGATGCCGGAAAAGCAACTCAAAGAGATTATTGACCTTGCCCATCGCTACAATGTGCTGGTCTCAACCGGTGGCTTCATTGAGCATGTGCTGACACAGGGGCCAGAGGTCGTGAACCGCTATATTGAAGAGTGCCGCAATGTTGGCTTCGACATTCTCGAAATCTCAAGCGGCTTTATCACCATTCCGGTTGATGACTGGCTGAGACTGGTTGAGAAAGTGCAACGCGCAGGTCTCAAGGCCAAGCCAGAAGTCGGTATCCAGTTTGGTGCAGGCGGAGCCACTACCGCCGAGGAGCTTGAGTCAGAAGGAACGCGAGACGTGGAATGGGCAATAGGGCAGGCGCGGAAATTTCTGGACGCCGGAGCCTATATGATTATGATCGAGTCCGAGGGCATCACCGAAAACGTAAAAACGTGGCGTACTGACGCGGCAGCCAAAATTATCGGCGCTTTAGGATTAGAAAAAGTGATGTTCGAGGCTGCTGACCCGGAGGTCTTTGCCTGGTATATCAAAAATTACGGCCCCGAAGTCAATGTCTTTGTAGACCACAGCCAGATAGTCCAGCTTGAATGCTTGCGTGCCGGTATATGGGGCACCAAGAGCCTGTGGGGACGTGTTTTGACATACAAAGGATAAGGCCGCAAACATGAGAAATGGCCTGGATTGGGCTACATCAAGTAATGGCGTCCTTACTACCCTTGCCCGGAAATCTTCGCTTTATAGGCACGCCATTGATGGTCGTCAAGCCCGACCTTTTGTTTCAGGATACGCAATTCGTCAGTGCTAAGAAATTCTTCAGCAAGATAACAGCATCTTCCGAGATGTTCTTCTTTCACTGTACGTGTCATGGGCAGGACTCGCCACCCACGCTTCTGCATCTGCTGTAATTCGCGTATATCTTGTGATAAAAGCGTGTGAAACGTATTAAAAGTGTTCATCTTCCTGGTCCCTGTCCCACCTCAACATTGAGGTGTAAAAAGATGTACGATACTTTCACATAGTATACCACATCATTGAACCGGAGAGAGAACAATTGTGTTTGGAGATGCAATTCATAGCAGACGAAATCAAGGGGAAGTGGTGTCCACAATGGACGCCACTTCCCCCGATCTCATCCGCTATGAACCTCGTCTCAAGCTAGTCTTCAGTGACAGGAATATTGTCTATCATGCCTGAAGAAATGCTATACTCTTCAGCCTTCCCATTATGACTACTGGAGTATATGCCATTGCCTACGGTTGCAAGTGCATATTCAGGATAGGCGGACGCACCATGTTCGTGCAAGTCCAGACCTTCAAGCTCACCTGCTTTGGAGACACGCAATACACCAATCTTTTTGAGAGCAAACATCATCAGCAACGAGACCGCGAGCGTTGCCGCTACTGTTGAGAACGATCCAAGTGCTTGCAAGCCGAGTTGTGACACACCCCCGCCATAGAACAGGCCCGTCACTACGCTACTTGTGCTGGCACCTGTCGCGGTTGGCGCACCATAGGCTCCCGTCGCGAACAAACCAGGTGAAAGCGTCCCCCAGATACCAGCAACGAGGTGGACAGGGACCGCGCCAATTGGATCATCAATGCGCAGGTATTCCAGCAAGTCCAGGCCCCAGACAACCACGATGGCGGCGACAATACCAATAAAGAAGGCACCTACCGGATCAACCCAATAGCATGGGCAGGTAATAGCAACGAGTCCACCAAGAAAGCCATTGACTGTCAGGCCCAAATCCCACTTTTTCGAGCGGATGTAGGAATAGAACAAGGCCGCCAATCCAGCAGAACAGGCCGCGAGGGTCGTGTTGAATGACACGCGCCCAATGCCAGCAGTATCCAATGCCGAAAGCGTACTGCCAGGATTAAAACCATACCAGCCAAACCACAGAATCAAGCCACCAACAGCGCCGATAACCAGGTCATGGGCTGGCGGTGGGCCACCGCCATCACGCTTGAAGATACGGCCCAGGCGGGGACCAAGCGCAATCGCACCTGCTAACGAGATAGCACCACCAATGCTATGCACCACCGTTGAACCCGCGAAATCGTGGAAGTTGAGCATGGCTAGCCAGCCGTCCGGCCCCCATGACCAGTGTCCAATAATGGGATAAATGAAGCCAGTCACGCCGATGCTATAGACAATATCACCCCAGAAGCCACAGCGCCCAATCATAGCACCCGATGTAATGGTCGAAGCAGTATCTGCAAATGCAAACTGGAATACCCAGAATGCCAGTAGCGGTATACCCGTTGACAGGTATGTTGGACTCAGACCCATTAAGAAAAAGCCCTGAGTGCCGATGACCGGCGTTCCTGGCTCGAACATGAAGGCGAAACCCCACGCCCAGAACAGGACACCACAAATACAAGTATCTGCAATACCTTCGACCAGGATATTGACCGACTCCCGCGAACGAGCGAAACCGGCCTCTAGCATTACAAATCCGACCTGCATACAAAAGACGAGGAAAGCCGCGACTAACGTCCAAACAGTGTTCACAGCGTTAATCGTTGGCATATCAACAGTTCCCCTGCCCATTGCATGGGCGACAGAGGGAAGAAAGACCCACATGGCGGTGAGTACAAGCGCAAAACCCAACAACTTCCCTCCCATAAAGTAGGCTACGTTTCGCCGGATGAGAGGATCTTGCATGTTCGTGCGTATGCGCCTAGAAGCGAGGCCAAGAAGATTCAGCATAAAGTGATCAATCCTTTCCACTAAACAGAATGTGCTTGTCTGATTGCCCTCAAATCTGGACTATGCCATACTCCACAACAGGGCGTAGAGTATACCAGAAGAGCAAATCCATTTGCACGTATCAGTTGGAATTGTTACATGGAAGCCTGAAAACACAAGGTAGCATCGTGCTTTCAGGCTTGCTGACTGAACAGATCATCTGTGATTGCGCGATTTTATTGCCAGGCGGTGCAGTGAGGCATCATCGTTGATGGGGTACTACGTTTCTTGCTTATAGACAGTATAAAGCATCCCTATTCTTTCACGATAGAGCTAATCTATCTCAAATTTCGCGCCGAATATTGTGCAAGTTGCACGAATACCTTGATTTTATTGAGGTAATCTTGAGAGTTCTCAAGACTTTATTGAGGTAATCTTGAGAGTTCTCAAGACTTTATTGAGGTAATCTTGAGAGTTCTCAAGACTTTATTGAGGTAATCTTGAGAGTTCTCAAGACTTTATTGAGGTAATCTTGAGAGTTCTCAAGA